>Ga0207695_10000096_pt1 | contig 265048 bp, 227 predicted proteins | sample KBSC54metaG_FD_184354 | JGI IMG/M metagenome (GOLD analysis project Ga0207695, IMG submission 184354) | Corn rhizosphere microbial communities from Kellogg Biological Station, Michigan, USA - KBS C5-4 metaG (SPAdes) (version 2) | ecosystem: Host-associated > Plants > Roots > Rhizosphere >...
CCGAGAGGCAAAGTGCGCAGACAGCGATCCCGATCAGATCAACGTCGCGCTCTCCAGAGCGCGTAAAGGGAAAACTCGTGCTTTTCTGTTGACAAAGACTTACATGGAAGGCGGTCACTCTCCCTGAATCTCGATCCTTTGATCAAAAATCATTGATCTCTTTGGGATATTTGGCCCACCGATCAAACTGCTCTTGCGTCATGTGCGCATACTCAGATGTTGGAACACGCCGAATATTCCAAGCGAAGTTCAGGTGGTGATAGGCATGCGCCAACCCGACTTGGAGTTCAGCTTCGTGCAGCGTTCCATCGAGAGCTTTTTTCTCCAGCTTCTGTAGCTGCTCGACAGCTTCTCCGATGTTCCCACCGATTATCGTGCGATTAAAAGGCTTTTTTCTGGTCACAGTTTGAATCCTGGGGAAGGGCTCGGGAATAGCTTATTGTGCCGCAGTTGACCTTGTGGCTGTGTTGTCCCCTGCTCGGAACCAATGTACAAGAAATTGACGCCATCGAGGATTACATCAGAGTACGCGGTCATTCGCCCGGAATCACAATTTATGCTGGTCCGATGACTCAGGACGCACTGCTTTCTCTCGCAGATGCTTGGATCGCCCACTGGCTCGCGGGCGAAGGGTCGTTAGAGAGAGAAGCGACAACTTGGGCGACTGATCTCTACCGCTTAGAGTACGAAGACCCTGAGACCTTGTGGCTGCTGATTCTCACCATCCACTCGAAGGATCAATCCCCACGCATTCAAGAGGTTCTTTCCGCTGGCCCAGTTGAGAGCCTGTTAGTCAAACATGGCGACAGATTCATCGAGCGAATCGAAGTTCAAGCGCAGCAAGACCCGAAGTTTGCAAGGCTACTTGGCGGTGTGTGGATGAACACGATGCCTGATTCAATACGGCAGCGCTTACAGCGAGTGTGGGATCGACGCGGATGGGATGGAATCCCAGAGTGAGTTGGAGTACCCTCAATGCGCCAAACTTGAACATCTCGGACGTGTGGTCGCCTACTCGGAAACAATCAAGAAATTGACTTAAATCCCGATTATTTCCGGTTACGCGGTGATTCGCCCGCAACGAGGTGAAAATCAGACTAGACTTGGACATTGGCTGTTAGGCGAGAGACTCAGTTCCCATCAGAACAAGTGATGGGTATGCTGTGATTCTTGCCGCAATTGGAGTCAATCCGCTGACAACCACCTCTCGATCTGCGATTAAACCGGTCCGTGTGAACCCCGCCCGTCCCGATGGTCGGCGTCCCTTCTTCCCCGGCATGGCACTCCTTGCCATCGCCATCGCAGCCACGGCTTTCATACCGGAGTACATCGCAAACGCAGCTGGTCACTTCCCCATCGCCTGGATTCTGCACATCCATGGCGCGATCATGTTTGCATGGCTCTCAACATTCCTCGTGCAGGCATGGCTCGGTGCGACAGGCCGCACACAGCTCCATCGCAAGATCGGCAACTACGGCTTTGCAATCGGAGCCCTTGCCTGGGTCTCGATGATCTTCGTCGAGTGGCGAGCGTTGTTCGTTTACCCGCCTCCCGATGACCTCAGCGAGTATGACTGGATGCTCCCGGGCCTTTACGTCTATTCAACCTTCCTCACATTTCTCATTTGGAGCTATCGCAAGCGCAATCGTCCCGATTGGCACAAGCGCCTCATCACCTTCGCCCTCTTCCTCTCGCTGCAAGCAGCCATCCAGCGCTACACATGGCTTCCTCCGCACCATGGATACTGGCCTTTCGCCGCGCTTCTCGATATCTTTCTCCTGATTCCCTTGTTTGCCTCTGATCTCCGCGTGCTCAAAGGCAGATTGCACCCCGCGACCTTAGGAGGAACTCTCCTTCTCCTGTTCGCGCAGGGAGCTCTCTTCACGCTGTGGGGCACCGCTCCATGGAGACACTTCGCTTTCTTCGTCGCGCATCTCGTCTACCGATGACATGTTCTTAGCCTTACTCTAATGCGCCGCTGTCCGATCCTTTTGGCCCGCCAATCGCGTCCGCCGCGCGACTCCCGTTCCTGAACGTGGCACTCCAGTGGCGTCGAGGCGATTGGGTCTGAGTGGTCTCCTATCCGGAAGCAATCCGGACTGTGAGGTGAAGATCCATCAAAGATCAGTAGCCGGTGATTGGATCTGAACAGCGCTCCTGCCATCGTATGGGTAATGCTTCAGCCCGCAGATAGAACAGGCGCGAATTTTCAACGTCACCAGGCCGAGATTTGCAGAGCGTCCAGGTAGGCAGTCACGTGTCCGGTGGATCCGTATCCATCTACTTGAAACTGAGTCTGGATCACGTTTCCCCAGCTAAGGTTGGCCGCCCCAAACACCGTTACGTTTAATGAGGTCTGGACCCCATCAAGCCAAACAGAGTTGTACGTTACATAGCCGGAGCTGTCTCGCGAGAAGCTTGCCTGCACGTGGTGCCACTTATTGATTGACCAGCTTCGTGGATTGCAACTTGTGCCGCTCTTACCTATCCATTTGGGCTTCACGCTGCTAGCGGTTCCAGTGTTGACCGCATAAGCCCAGAGCCCGGTCCAGCCATCGCATTGAAAGCCCATGAGCACCGTCTGGCCGTTGGACATAGTCTGATTCACGTCGAACTCCAGATTTGCCAACATACTCGACGAACTGGTCAGGTACACCCAGGTGTCGTAAACGAAGTTCTTCGCATTGACGTTGTCGTTGAACGCGACGCTGTAACGTTCTGTGCCGTTGTTCGTGAACGAGGTTACAAACTGCCGCGAACTGCCATACATCGACGGAGAGCTGACCATCTGCATGGTTCCGCTCGAGGTGCCCGCCCCCCCACTATCGTGGATTGCTTTCCACCCGCTCAAAGCCTCGATGGATCCGACAGTGTCTGCGTAGGACGGAATTGAGATGAGCGTGGTGCTGGTTGAAGACGACACATTGATCGAAACATCTGTGACGCATGCCGCCCCGTTGGAACCCCATGCCTTTACGTGTAAAACATGCGGTCCCGTTGACGAAGAGACACTCTGACTGATTGTCTGGCCGTTGACGACTGTAGTGTTACTACTGCTGTCGAACGAATATCCCATCGCATTGACGCTCGTAGACGAGCAGACCGTTGCATTGGCTGAGAGAGTGAACGGAGATGACACGACGGAATTGTTCACAGGACTGTTAACCGTTACAGCTGCGATTGCCTGAGATGAAAATCCGAGGACCGCTAAGCAAGTCACAATCAAAATCTGGAAGACTTTCATTAGATTCCTTTGTGATGGAAGGCTTAAATTTCAGCCAAGTCCGAACAAGCATTCTCCGGTTTATGTCTTTTTGATTTTTCTGCTAACAGGAGCTCAATCTCTTGAGGGCTTGAGGCGTCAGGCAACCCTTGATTAATGTTCGTGAAAATCCTTTCACAGATGACCTAATGCGACAACGCAAATTTCCAAAAAAGCACAGCTTTGACCTCGCCAAAGCCGTAATTCTGCTGTTGCGACGGGCACTTTCTGGTCGAGCTGTCGCCTACTGGGAAGTAATTTTGGGTTAGGCGTGTTGGGCGGGTTTCTGTGGCCGCTTGCTTTCTGACTCTTCAACCTTCTGCCAAACCGGGCTCTGCTGCTATCTCGGTCTCATCGGATTCGGCACCCAGCCATGCGTAGAGTGCCACTCCTACAAAGCACACCACCGGCACGGCGTAGGAGACCGCCACATTCGTCAGATCGGCGACCCGGCCCATCAGCGGCGGGATTGCGGCGCCACCCACGATCGACATGACGATAATTGCGCCGCCGGTCTTGGTGTGGGTTCCGAGGCCCTTGACGCCCAGCGCGAAGATCGTTGGGTACATCGTCGACATGAAGAAGCTTGTGGCAACGAGGCATGCGACGCCCACCCAGCCAGGCCTCAGCACGGCGACACCGCAAACCACGGCGTTGATCACCGCGTATGCGCCGAGCAGCTTTGACGCACGCACATGCCGCAGCAGCCATGTCGAGAAAAAACGCCCCGCGGTGAACGCCACGAGAGCGGCCGTCAGCAGATAGCCGGCTTTTCGTTCGCCTAGGCCCGTGTAGGTTTGCACGTAGGGAATCTGCCAGCTCCACGCGCCAACCTGGGCGCCCACATACAGAAACTGCGCGACTACCGCGAGCACAAAGTGCTTCCGCTTCCACAGCGGCTTGGATATATCGTGCTCCAGGGTGTTGCGCGAATGATCCATCCCAGTGTGAGGAAAAGGGGTCCGCGCAATCAGAAGCGCCCAGAGCAGCACGAGCGACCCCAGCGCCAGGTAGGGCGTCACCACGCGCAGGGTCTCCGATTTTAGATATGCCTGGTAGGTTCCAGCCGCCTGCAGCGCTGCGACCTGATCCGGCTTCAGCTCGATCCCCGAAAAAATAAATCGGCTACCAATCAGCACCGCGGTGATGCTTCCGAGGGGATTGAATGACTGCGAGAAATTCACGCGCTGGGCCGCAGAATCGGGATCGCCAATCTGAATGATGAAAGGGCTCGCGCCCGTTTCGAGGAATGCCAGGCCGCTCGCAATTACAAAAAGAGCTGTGAGGAAAAACCAGTACTGACCGATGTGCGCCGCGGGATAGAACAGGATGCAGCCGGCTCCGTAGAGGACCAGCCCGATTACGAGGCCCGCCTTGTATCCGTATCGGCGCATAATCACGCCGGCCGGGAAGGCCAGAAAGAAATAGCCGAGGTAGAAGGCGAATTGGACAAGGCCCGCTTCCAGGCGATTGATCTCGAACGACTTCATGAACTGCCTGATCAGAATGTCGTTGAAGTTGTTGGGAACCGCCCAGAGAAAAAATAGCGCCGTTACCAGCACAAACGGCAGCATCCGGTCGCGTGGAACGAGCGGTGCATCATGGTCTTTCTTTGCACCAGCTGCATTCGCTACCGGAGTCGCGTTGAAAGGCATTGTCCCTCCTGAATGTTTCGCCTGGATTCCTGCTACGGGTAGATGTGCTCGAAGTCTATCCGCCCAGTTCTACCCAATGACCAGTGCTGCTGGCAAATGTGGGGCTGCGGGACGCTGCTCTACACTGAATCTGACATGGAACTCACTGGCCTTTCCATCATCGGCGCCGAACGCGGCTCTCGCACCGGCTCCAGCTTCCAGGCATTCGCACCCACCACCGGAGAACCGGTTCAGCCGGTATTTCGCGCTGCCACCCTGCAGGAACTCAACCGAGCCGCACAGCTCGCCGCTGAAGCTTTTCCGAGGTACTCGCAAACGACCGGCAAAGCTCGCGCTGCGTTTCTCCGCCGTATCGCGGACGGCTTCGAAGCGCATCGGGACGAGCTGGCCCAGCGTGCACATCTTGAGACAGCGCTGCCTCTTCCGCGCCTGACTGGCGAGGTAACCCGGACGGCAAATCAATTTCGTCTCTTCGCGTCTGTCGTGGAGGAAGGTTCGTGGGTGCAAGCTCGCATCGATCCTGCGCTGCCGGATCGCCAGCCGCTGCCTCGCCCCGATCTCCGCGCGATGCTGCGTCCGCTGGGGCCAGTCGCGGTCTTCGGCGCCAGCAACTTCCCTCTTGCGTTCTCCGTGGGTGGAGGAGATACCGCCTCCGCACTTGCTGCCGGATGTCCTGTCATTGTGAAAGCGCATGCCGCGCATCCGGGAACAGGCGAAATCGCTGGCCGGATCATCGCGGATGCCGTCGCTGCCGAATCCCTACCCCCTGGCACCTTCTCCATGCTTTTTGGAGCAGGGGTCGAGATTGGCGCCGCTCTGGTCAAGCATCCTGTCATTCGTGCGGTGGGCTTCACGGGATCGCTTCGGGCAGGCCGCGCACTCATGGATGCAGCGGCGGCGCGGCCTGAGCCCATTCCGTGCTTTACCGAAATGTCCAGCGCCAACCCCGTGTTCGTTCTCCCGGGCGCGTTGCGCAAAGGCCCAGCCGCGCTGGCGCAGGGTCTCTTCGGGTCATTTACCCTCGGCGCCGGACAGTTCTGCACCAAGCCGGGAGCCATCTTTCTGGCAGAATCGCCGCAGGCGCTGAAGTTTCGGGAGGAGCTTGAACTGCTCGTGAAACAATCTCAGCCCTTCACGCTGCTCACCGGAGGAATTGCCCGGGAATACGATCGGGCCTCAATCGCGCGGGCTTCTGAAACGTCGGCCATCGAATCGCAATCTTCCGTCGAAGTGGAAGATGGGACCGAGCCCTTCCATGCACAGGCACGGCTGTTTACAACAACTCTAGACAAGCTTTCGTCGCAGCCCGATCTCGCTGACGAAATCTTCGGGCCTGACACGCTCATCGTTCGCTGCGGAAATACCGATGACTATCTCAGCGCGGCCCGGGCTCTCGGCGGCCATCTCACGGCCACGGTTCTGGGCGATGAGGAGGATCTGGCCGCAAATCGCGAGCTGATTCAGATCCTCGAGCAAAAGGCCGGCCGCGTCATTTTCAACGGCTTCCCGACGGGGGTAGAAGTTACGCACGCCATGGTGCATGGCGGGCCATATCCTGCTACCTCCGATCCGCGTTTCACTTCTGTTGGAAGCCTGGCAATTTATCGTTTCGCGCGTCCAGTCTGCTTCCAGAACTTTCCGGAGGCGATGCTGCCACCTGAGCTTCAAGATGCAAATCCGCTGGGCATTCAACGTCTCCGCGACGGCAAGCCAGAACGTCAAACCAAGTGAGGCCAGCGGGCCGTTGATTCAGAGCAGGCCTGCCACCAGGGCATTCCATTCGTCTTCGAGCTCCTGATGATGGAAGGCTCTGCCTGCGCGGGCATACCAGTAGTCAGCGTTGGAAAGAGAGCCCTCTTTTCGATGCAGGTATGCATGGACCGCCATTCCCTCTCTCGATTCAAGTTCGTCAACCAGATCGTGGGCCTTCGACCAGTTTCCTTTCGCGTCCCACCACAGGGCTGCTACCGGCGCGTTGAGGTCCGGCGGCGGTGAATCGGCTTTTACCGATTCCAGAAACTCCCTGATATTCATTTCGATTTGACCTCCAATTGGAGCGTTCCCGTGGTGGATTTCTGCGTGACCCAAATCACATCCGCATCGACCAGCCAGGCATAAGAATAGACACAATTTCATGCGCGATAAAGAAGGTTCCGCAGGGGTCGATGAGGCAGGTACAGAGGCTTATGCGGGGAGGCGGCGGCAGAAATGCAGGATCCATCAGGACCAATGAGACGAACGATTTGCGATCCGGACCAAAATGGTCGTATACTGAACTCAGACCAATATGGTCCTAGTTACAGGGTGCTGCCCTTTCGGCGGCGCAAAGGAGTTCGGCAAGTGAGCGTGCTGACGGATCTGCGAATCGGGGAGACTGCAACCCTGATAGCACTCGACTTGCCTGAGTCAGTGCAGAACTTCCTGATGCACATGGGATTCGTTCCCGACGCTCAGGTCACTGCGCTACGCAAAGCTCCCGCCGGCGACCCAACCGTATATGCCATCGACGGAATGGAGATTGCGCTTCGGCGCGAGACTGCCGGTTCTATCCGTGTCCGCAGCAATGTGGAAGCCTCCAAACGGGAAATTGACGCAGAGCTGAATAAAATCGCCGTGAGTTCGGGACAGGCTGCCCAGATTGAAATCAACGAATTCGCAGGGGCGGCCAGATGAGTGCCTGCTGCGAGACTCCGGCGCTTGAGCCACCTCAGGCATCGGGATCCGGAGGGCTCAGTACCGTTGTCCTGATCGGACCCCCAAACTCCGGCAAATCGACACTATTTAACCGCCTCACTGGTCTGCGACAGAAGGTAGCGAACTACCCTGGCGTGACGGTGGAACAGCGGATGGGGTTGATGTCCGGCGTGGGACGGGACGACCTGACATTGATCGACCTCCCCGGCGTTTACTCGCTTACTCCGTATTCAGAGGACGCACGGGTATCCGTCGATGTGTTGAAGGGCAAGATGCCCGGAACTCCGCGACCTGACGCGGTTCTATTGGTTCTCGATTCCCTGCACCTGACGCGGCAGCTGATGCTTGCAGCGCCTGTTCTTGCTCTTGGCTTGCCGACGCTTGTCCTCTTGAACATGAGCGACCTGATGGAATCGCGCGGCGGTAAAGTCGACACTCTGAAACTTGCGAAGGAACTTGGCGCACCCGTAGCGCAGATCAGCGCATTTCGCGGTTCGGGCATGGACGCAATCCCGCTGTTTCTGAACCAATGCGCGCTGCCACCTTCCGTCAAGAAAGCTGATCAACTGTTGACCCTGCCGGTGCTGGGCAATGCGGCCAGCACGCATCGATGGGCAGCGCAGGTAAGCCGCCGAACGGACTATCGCGCGCCGCTGTCCGCTGAAAACAGCCGCAAGCTCGACAGCGTTCTGCTCCACCGCATCTGGGGCCCTGTTCTCTTCCTAGCTGTCGTCATCGGAGTCTTCGAAGTCGTCTTCTCCATTGGGCAGCCAATGAGCGACGGCTTTGGCGATGTTTTAGCCAAGATGGGCTCGATGGTCAGGCCGTGGCTGCCTGCGGGCTGGCTGCAGTCGCTTGTGATCGATGGAGCGTGGAAGGGCATCTCGTCGGTGCTTGTCTTCCTACCGCAGATTCTGCTGCTGTTTCTCTTTATCGGCATTCTGGAAGACTCCGGCTATCTTGCGCGGGCAGCTCTGATCGCGGATCGCGTGATGCGGACTACCGGACTGAATGGGAAAGCATTCATCCCGCTGCTTTCGGCTTATGCCTGCGCAGTTCCGGCCATCATGGCTACGCGCACGATTGAGAACAAGCGCGACCGCTTTGCGACGATTCTGGTGACGCCGTTCATGACCTGCTCGGCGCGTCTGCCGGTGTACATGCTGCTGATCGCGGCGTTCATTCCGGCGAAGACGTTTTTGCATGGGTTCCTTGGCCTCCAGACCATTGTCATGCTCGGGCTGTATCTCGCTGGATTCGTCGCTGCAATGACGACCGCATGGCTGCTGAAGAGTTCAATCCTGAAATCGAGTGAAGCGCCTTTCATTCTCGAATTGCCGCAGTACAGGATGCCGACTCTGCGTTCGCTGGCCATGCGGCTCGTGGATCGCGCCAAGGTCTTCATGCGCCAGGCTGGTACCGTCATTCTTGCTGTAACGCTCGGTCTGTGGCTGCTGGCGCACATCCCACCTGTTCCTGGACCGGGGGGGCATTACTCTGCGCCTGAATTAGCGGACAGCATGATCGGAAAAATGGGCCATGTGATCGAACCGGTCATAGCCCCTCTCGGGTTCAATTGGAAGGTGGGCATCGGCCTGATTTCCAGCGTGCTGGCGCGCGAGGTGATGGTCTCGACCATGGGCACCCTTTATGGGGCCGATCCAGAGACACAGACCATGCACCTGCAGAACGCGCTGCACACCGATATGACAATCGGGGGAGCAGTCGCGTTGATGATCTTCTTCGCCTTCGCGATGCAATGCACGTCGACGATGGCCGTGGTCCGTCGCGAGACCAACAGCTGGAAGTGGCCCGCCCTGCAGTTTGCTTATATGTTGACGCTGGCCTGGGTGGGTGCGTTCGCTGTCAACCACATCATCACCGCGCTCTTCGGCTGACGCGCACCAAGACAGTTCTGACGCTATCGGACTATCGTAGGTGAATGCGGCTTTGTGCTGTGACATTGCGGTCAGCGGCCAGGCTTGTCGCGGCATTGATGATTGCTCTTCCCTTTTCCGCGGCGCTCTCTCAAAATCCAACGCTGAAGACTCGCTCAAAGGAAGAGCGGGAGGAGCGTTCCAGCGCCACGCACCGCATCGTTATGAACGTGCAGGTGACGAATGCCAGCGGCAATCCGGTGAGCGATTTGCGGGCCGAAGAGTTCAGCCTGTACGACAATCAGAAGGCCCGGAAGATTGTTGCTTTTCATCCTATCGATGGCGCTGCAATGAGCGATGCAACCGAGATCCTGATCCTGCTGGATTCGGTCAATACTCCGGCCGAGGCGCTCGATCGCGAAAAGAATGCCATCTTCCGATATCTTGCAGAGAGCCGCAAACCTTTCTCGACTCCGACAGCATTCGCTCTGTGGTTCAATGGCCATCTGAGTGTCACGCCGGCTACGACCGACCGAAATGAGATTGGGCGCGCCTTCGTAAAGATGACGAAGAATGTGCATTCAAATGCCTGTGGCGCCGAGCAAAGCGCGGTCGAGCACAGAGCCACAGCGAGCAAGAGTGTTGATCCGGCAACTTGCCGCGCGGTCCACTTCACAGATTCGGTAGCCGCAATAGACGGCCTCGCGCAACAGCAACTGGCGACGGGGGGACGGACACTCCTGTTGTGGATGGGATCGGGGTGGCCGGTGCTGCCGGACGCTGAACTTCAACTTCTCCCGACACAGCAACGCGACGCATACGTGCGAAAGTTTCTGGAGTTGATGCACGATCTCCGTTCTGCGCAAGTGACGGTGTATGTCATTTCCGCGGACGGAAATTCAGCGGGTATAGCTTCAGAAAGCACGGGAGAAGAAGCTTCAGCCGGGAATCCGCCCGCAGCCTTTCCGCGTCTGGATGTGGTCGAATTGGCGCGTAGAACTGGCGGCCTTGCGATCGATGCGAGCGGGGATATCGTTCCAGAATTGAAAAAGTGTGTACGGGATGCCGAGTGGTATTACTCGGTCGCCTTCAACGCCCCACAAGGCCAGAACGGACTCGCAGAAAAGCATTCGCTGGAGATCAAGATTGCTCGACCGGATCTCGAGGTCAGGACTTTGAGCTTGTACTACAGTGAGCCATAGTTCGCCCGGACGGTCGCGCGTACATTCCTTCGATTCCAGATTGTCGTCGCTTGACCTGATGGTTCCTGGCAGCAGGGCTTGCGGTCGTAGAGACGATGAAGGCGTGACCCGTGGCCAGCCTCTTAAACTTCGCGACAGATGTTATTCCATCTCAGGGTGAAGCGCGATGCCCTTTTCGCCAGCCGCCTTGCGCTCGTTGTAGGCCTTCACCCAGTCCTCCCAGTGCTTGCCGGCGGCGCGGTCTTTGCCCGTGAATTCCAGGCGAGCGATGTCGGAGTAGCTGAGTTTCTGTTTGCCGTTTACGTTTGGCTCGAAGAATTGAACGTAGCTTTCGGCCAGCGTTGCGCCGGTGTGGCGATTGAAGATGAACGCTTCGATTTTCTTGCCAGCCTTGTTGGTGATGGTGACGTCGCCGCGGTAGTCGAACGCCTTTTCGAGCGCACTGCGCAGGTCGTCATCGCTGGCGAGTTCAGGAACCCAGCCCTCGAGCTGTTCGTGCTCCGTACCTGGCACTAGTTCGAGAGCCTCTATTTGTTCCAGCGTGTACTTGGAGACTTCGGCTGTCATGCGTTTGTCTCCTCCAGGCTGTGCGACTTGGCTTCAATCTGCACCAGCGTGCTGGCCCCGTGAGGTGCAGGTTCGCTCAGCAACTTAAGCGCGTGCTCATCCTCGTACATGCTGAACCAGCCCTTTGCCATCGACATCAGGCCTTTTACCGAAAGGAATCCGTCGATGACAGCTGTGGGCTCGTAGCCGCAGCTCACCATGCAGTTGGCGCACTTGGGGTTGCCGCTGGCTGCGCCGTATTCCTCCCAGTGCGTGGTTTCCATCAGTTCCTTGAACGTCTCCGTGTAGCCATCCTGCAGCAGATAGCAGGGCTTCTGCCAGCCGAAGATGTTGTAGGCAGGGTTTCCCCATGGGGTGCATTCGTAGCTGCGATCGCCCATCAGGAACTCGAGAAACAGCGGAGACATATTGAACTTCCACGACTTTTTGCGATTGGAAAGAATCGCGCGGAAGAGCCGGCGCACGCGGGCACGGCCGAGGAAGCGATGCTGATCGGGAGCTTTGTCGTAGCTGTATCCGGGCGACAGCACAATGCCTTCGACGCCTAGCGCCATCACTTCATCGAAGTAGCGCCGCACGCTGTTTGGATCGGTGCCATCGAAGAACGTCGAGTTGGGGGTGACACGGAAGCCGCGCTTTACTGCCTCCTTAATGCCTTCGACGGCGAGATCCCAACCGCCTTCGCGACAGACTGAGTAGTCGTGGTGCTCACGCTCACCGTCCAGATGCACGGAGAAGGTGAGGTACTTTGACGGAGTGAACTCGTGGATTCTGCGCTTCAGTTCAAGCGCGTTGGTGCAGAGGTAGATGTACTTTTTGCGAGCGATCAGACCGTTGACGATCTCGACGATCTGGGGGTGCAGCAGAGGCTCGCCTCCGGGGATCGAGACCATGGGGGCGCCGCACTCTTCCACTGCGGCAAAGCACTCTTCAGGCGTGAGCATCCGCTTCAAAACGTGGGGCGGGTACTGCACCTTCCCGCATCCGGCGCAGGCCAGATTGCAGCGGAATAATGGCTCGAGCATCAGCACGAGCGGGTAGCGTTTGGTACCTGTCAGACGCTGCTTCCATACGTACGAGAAGACCGTCCACACCTGGGAAATGGGAATTGCCATCTTTAATCGTTTTCCTCTGGGGACTTGGCCCCGAAAAAGTCTTCAGCTTCCGCTCTCAGTTGACCTTTGACCTGAGACTTGAAACTATGCTGCTCGCTCCATGGCTCTGTGATATGCAGTGAGAGCCATCAGCGGAAAATACTGCCGGTAGAGCGTATAGGCCAGGTAAAAAACCTTGGGGAATCCGGTTCCAGTGATGATGCCTTCGCGTTTGGCACCTTCGCCCATTGACTCGTCCCAGCTGCCGTCCTGCTGTTGCATCTGAAGTAGCCAGCGAACTCCTTTTGCGACTGAATCCGAACGGTCATCGCCTGCAGCAAGCAGGCCAAGCAGAGCCCACGCAGTCTGCGAAGGCGTACTTACACCTACTCCGCGCGTGTCGGGTTCATCGTAGGTTCCGCAGGATTCGCCCCAGCCGCCGTCGGAGTTCTGCACCATACGGATCCACTCGGCTGCCTGTTGAATCTGCGGCTCGTTGTGGTCGAAACCGATTGCTTCTAGGCCACGAAGCACAAGGAACGTCCCGTAGATGTAGTTGACACCCCACCGGCCAAACCAGCTTCCGTCGGGCTCCTGCTCGCTCAGGATGAACTGGACGGCCTTCTCCACGCGTTTGTCCGCACGCGTGTACCCGTGAGCGGCGAGCATCTCCAGCATTCGTCCGGTGATGTCGACGGTCGGCGGATCGAGCATGGCATTGTGATCCGCGAAGGGGATGTACTGGAAGATCATCTTCGTGTTGTCTTTGTCGAAGCTGCCCCAGCCACCGTTGCGGCACTGCATGGCAAATTCCCACTCGATCGCACGTTGCACGACCTGGTGCTGATAGCGTTCGCGCGGATTATCGACCTTGCTCAGCCCCAGCAGAACCTGTGCGGTGTCGTCCGTGTCGGGATAGAACTCGTTGTTGAACTCGAAGTACCATCCACCGGGTTCGGTTTTCGGAACCTTTACTGCCCAGTCGCCTTTGTGGCGAACCTCTTTGGATAGCAGCCAGTCAGCCGCCTTCAACATGCGGGGATCGTTCCGAGGCACTCCCGCGTCCCCTAGAGCATAAATTGCCTGCCCGGTGTCCCACACAGGAGACATGCATGGCTGCATCCGGAACGTCGGATAGGGGAAGTCCGGAGTTGCCGCCTGCTCAATGCCAAGCTTCTCGAACTCGTCCCGTGCGCGAATCACCTGCGGATCGTCTTCAGAATAGCCGAGGCAGCGCAGCGCGATGATCGCGTTCATCATGGCGGGATAGATGGCGCCGAGGCCGTCCGACATCTCGAGACGCTCAAGCATCCACTTCTCTGCCTTCTTCAGTGCAACTCTGCGAACAGGCCTGAGATGCACAGCCTCTGCCCAATGCATCAGGCGATCGATGCCGATGAAGAAATTGCGCCACGAGATTTTGTTCTTGCGATCCCACTGCAGGCGCAGATTGGCGTTGGCACGGCCGCCGACGAAGAGTTCATCAATCGAGTGTTCCTGCGGGATCTTCTTATAGGGCTTCTTGGCGTAGATGATCGCCAGGGGAACCAGAATCGACCGAGACCATGCGGAAATTTCGTAGATGTTGAAGTAGAACCAGTTCGGAAAGAGAACAATCTCCGGCGGGATCGCGGGCACAGCGTCATAGTCGTACTGGCCCAATGCACAGAGATACATTTTCGTGAACGTGTTGCAGGCGACGACTCCGCCATTCGCGAGAATCCACTCGCGGGCTTTGATCATGCGCGCGTCGGTGGCCGGCAGGTTCATCAGCTTCGCAGAGAAATAGCACTTCACTGTGAGCGAAATGTTTCCGGGACCGCCAGGATAAAGACTCCAGCTCCCATCGTCTTTCTGATAGCGCATCATCTCTGTGAATGTGCGCTTCAGACGCTCGGGATCACCTGATTCGAGGAGCGTGTGAAGAAAAATGTAGTCGGCCTCAAGCATTGAATCGGCTTCAAGTTCGCCGCACCAGTAACCGTCAACATGCTGGCGTCCCAAGAGGTAATTGCAGGACCGCTGCATCGCCGACTTCACATCCGCAAGAGCAGCATCCAATCGGCCAAACTTCGGCACTGTAGACTTTGGCTCACCCAGCTGAGTGCTCATTGCGATTTCTTTTCCTCGATTACTCAAAATACCCGGATTCAACCCGCTTTACCGCTTATCTGTCGACGGACTTGATTCCTGGTAGGACCTGTTTCCCGCAAATGCGGCACAAAGTAGTCGATTCCCGCTCGATCGATCAGCGTACAGGGACCTGCTCTGCTCCACCCGAACTGCCGATAGCCTGGACGATCTCTGGAGGAAGGCCAAACCGCACATTCTCGGGCATTACCTCCACTTCTTCGACGCTGGAGAATCCGTTTTGACGCAAATAATTGACCACGTCTTCCACCAGAATCTCAGGAGCCGAAGCGCCCGCTGTGACCGCGACAGTGGCCACACCCTTGAGCCATTCAGGATCGATCGCCTGGGAGTTATCGATTAGATACCCGATGGTTCCAAGGTTCCTGGAAACCTCAACAAGCCGGTTTGAGTTGGAGCTGTTGGTCGATCCCACGACGAGCACGAGATCGGCATTGTGGGCCACGTTACGCACCGCTACCTGGCGATTCTCTGTGGCGTAGCAAATGTCCTGGGAATGCGGCCCCGCGATATTGGGAAACTTCTGCTTCAGCGCGTGAATGATGTCGCGCGCCTCATCCAGGGAAAGCGTCGTCTGCGTCAGATAGGCGACCCTGTTGGGATCCGGGACCTCAAGGGTTGCAACTTCAGCGGCGCTCGAAACTACCTGCGTGACATCCGGAGCCTCGCCCAGAGTTCCCTCGATTTCGTCGTGATCACGGTGACCGATCAGCACTAGCGAATAACCCTGCCTGGCAAACTTCACCGCCTCGATATGGACCTTGGTGACCAGCGGGCAGGTGGCGTCAATGACCTTCAAACCGCGGCCCTTGCTACGTTCTCTGACGGCCGGGGATACGCCATGAGCCGAATAGATTACGCGCTGTCCATCCGGCACGTCGTCAATTTCGTGAACAAAGATCGCACCCTTTTCCGCTAACTCATTCACAACATAGCGGTTGTGTACGATTTCGCGACGAACGTAGATTGGCGCACCGAAGGTTTCGAGGGCAATTTTGACGATGTCGATGGCGCGCACAACTCCGGCGCAAAAACCGCGTGGTTTCAACAGAAGCACGCGCTTCTGGTCGGGGGAAGTGGCGTTCTTTGCACGGTTGGGGATCGAATCAAGCGCAGTCGTAGTCACACTACCAGTATAGCAATTTCAAGGTTCTACAAGGGTCTTCCCGAAGGTCCTGAACAATCCACGCAACCTCCCTTCGCCGCGTCATAAAGCGCAACCCAAAGCCGGCTTTAAGCGTTCAGATGCACACCTTTATGCCCACTCCGGTAACAGACTGGGATTACCACAAAAGAGCTCCAGAATTACCAAATGGGCTTGGCAAGTTCTTGTGAAAAGACCTACTTTCGAGTTCTGCTTCAGCCTGAGGCAGACAGGGGGATCGATGCAGGAAATCAACAGTTTGGAAGGTCAGAACGGAAGTGCAGCAATGAAGGAGCGGTTCATTTATCCGAACCTGAAGCTGCGCGTGTACACAACCGGCATGCGGCAGAACCGCCTCGCCAAGATGGTAGGGATCGACGAGGCCTACCTGAGCCGCATCATCAACGGCGTCCGAGTCCCGGGAAAGCAGATGCAGCAGCAGATCGCCCAGGTACTGGGCTGCGATGCGGAGTGGCTGTTCCAGCAGGCCACAAGGCAGGTTCCTGGATCATCGAACTCCGCCGCAGCGGAGCTGAGCTAGTTCAAAGAAGCAGTTCGAACAAATTTTGCCTTCGTTTCACTCGATTCGGTAGCGTCTCATGATTTCGTCTGGTCATTTGAGACGCAACTCCTTTATTAGGGAGTTTCGTTTCGAGTTACGGTACTTTAGGGTCATACTGGCGCTGATTCGCGGCATTCCGCCGTTGGCAAGTTCTTGCTTGATTTGTTTAAATGAATTCAGCGTTGACGAATTGATTGTTATCCGACTAAATACTGCTTCGGATCGAAGCGTTTATATGCAGTACTGTTCCTTTCTGCCTTCCTAACCAAAAAATCTGTTTGGTGTGGTGACGAAGTCGCCGCCCTTCGTGTGCCTGAGCACGGTCAGGGTTCACACAGACACAACATTGCGCTTTCCTCGTGCCGATTCCGTATATCGCGCACACAGGAGATGTGCGCGCAATTGAAGGGATTTAGAAGTGATTAATTTCAAGAATGTTTCACTCGATCGCAAATCTCTGCTGGCATTATCCGCAACCATCCTCGCTCTAGCCGCCTCCGCAACCTCCATCTCGTCTGCCCAAAGTCTTGATCGCATCTCCTGCGTCACACCAACGTATTCTGCCGCCGGTACGGATACCTGCCGTGCGTTTCTGACATCCATCACCAGCACTCACCTCTACATCACATTGGCCAGTAACAACCCAGCCGTCACGGTTCCCAGCAGCATCATGGTGAGCACCAACGCCCCCAGCAAGGGCTTCACAGCGAATGTGGCGGCTGTTAAAACTGCGCAGACCGCAATCATTACCGCCAAGCTCAACGGGATTTCCAAGACGTTCAAGATTTCCCTTTCGCCGTCGACGACGACCGGCGGCGCGGCGATGAGTGTCAACGCAACTTCGATTGGCTTCGGAAGTGATATCCTCAACACCCCACTTGCCCAATCAGTGACCATCTCGTCCACCGGCTCGGCGGCTCTGACTGTGAATTCTGCCTCAGTGAGTGGCACAGGTTTCTCACTCTCGGCTGCAAAGTTCCCGGCAACTTTGAATCCAGGACAGTCTCTTACGTTACAGGTGCAGTTCCTTCCAATCCTTGCTGGGACATTCAGTGGCCAGCTGACCATCGTAAGCAACGCTTCCACCAAAACGATTCCCCTGTCCGGGACAGGAGCATCTCATCAGGTCGAATTGAGTTGGAACGCCCCAACCTCGTCTACTCCAGCTGTTGGGTATAACGTGTATCGAGCTCTTTCGGGGAGCACCTCGTATTCGCGACTGAACTCCAGCCTGGATGTCGTCGCGGTTTACAGAGACGGCACGGTGAAGAGCGGGACCAGCTACGACTACATCGTGAAGAGCGTGAATTCCTCGGGCGCCGAGAGTTCGCCTTCGAACAAGACGAGCGTAAAAATCCCGTAATTCTGGACCGCAGCTGATGCGGATCGTGATTCCAATCAGGTAACCAAATGAGTCGGTTACGGTAACCACTCAGGAACGGAGAGAGGCCCAAAAGGCCTCTCTTTTTGTCTACAACCTTTGTGGAATCACTGTGGTCCAACCACCTGTGGTGCAACAGTTTGCGTCCGCAGTACAAAGGTACTCGGTACATACCACAATCGTGACCATCGTCACCTGTACCCAAAGCTCCGCAGGGTCGATTCTGCAATCAGTCAAACCGACGCAGGCATAAACGATTTTCCCCCGGCAATGTTCACGGGGTTCTTTCTGCATCGGCTGACCACTTTGGCTCAGGTGACGCCGAATGATTAAATTCCGTTTTTTTTCAGTTTTAGAAGCTAGAGAAGTTGCGATACCTGCGATTGCCGCCATTGCACTTTTGACTGCCGGACTCACTGGCTGCGGCTCCGACTCGAAAGCATTCTCGTCGACTGCAGCTCCGCTGGTAAGCCCCGCCTCTGTAGATTTTGGCGATGTGGCGATTGGGACCGCCGCCTCAAGAAATGTCTCCGTCACAAACTCTGGAAGCACTGAGTTGCGGATTACCGAGTTGAGCAGTTCTGATAGTTCCTTCTCTGTGAGCTCAGCCAAACTGCCGGCGACGCTTGCTGCCGGGCAGACCCTCACGGTGCAGGTGCAGTACAACGCGAAGTCCACAACGGACTCCATGGGAGATCTCAGCCTCGCGACGATGAGCGTGCAAAGCACCCAGACGAAGTTCAGCTCGATCAGGTTGCATGGAAAGGGATCGAACGGGGGGACCGCTTCCCTGTCGTCGTTGAGTTGCTCTTCCTCGTCCTATACCGGTGCGGGCAACGACAACTGCACGGTGAAGCTCTCATCGGCTGCGCCAAGCTCTGGTCTGGTCGTGAACCTGGCCAGCAGCAGCAGCGCGATTGTGGTTCCCTCGTCCGTGACTGTCGCCTCGGGATCATCCAGTGCAACCTTCGCGGCAGCGGTCTCGGCCGTCACTGCATCGCAAACGGTCACTCTCACAGCTACACAGGGATCGAACACGAAGACGACCTCAATCAAGCTCAGCGGATCCTCGTCGGGCGTAGCTCCTTCCGTGAGTGCTTTGACCTGCGCTCAAAGCTCATTTACCGGGGCAGGCAGCACGACCTGCACGGTTTCACTGAGCGGCGCGGCCCTCTCTGGCGGACAGAGCGTTGCCATAGCCAGCAACTCGAGCTCACTTTCGGTTCCGTCAAGCGTGACAGTTGCCGCGGGAGCTTCAACAGCAACATTCAGTGCAGCCGCATCCAAGGTTAGCTCGACCCAGACAGCCACCGTTAGCGCCAGTGCGAATGCGTCTTCGAAGAGTGTCACAATCAGCTTGAACGCCGCAGTCCCGGCTCTCACCCTCAGCGCCACTTCGCTGTCTTTCGGAAATGTTTCGGTTGGAACCGCCGTCACCAAGTCCGTGACGCTGACATCCAGCGGAACGGATGCTGTCACCATCAGCTCCGACTCGATTTCAGGTTCTGGATTCTCGGTTTCCGGAGGAACCTTCCCACTCACCCTCAATCCGGGCCAGGCGGCGGTGCTTTCGGTTCAGTTCTATCCGACGGCAGCGAGTTCCGTGACCGGACAGCTTTCCATATCCAGCAACGCGGCAGCAGCAGTTGTGAGCCTGAGTGGCACTGGAACATCTGTAGCTCCAACTGTAAGCTCGATCAGCTGCGGCAGTACTTCGATTACCGGGTCACTCAGCGATTCCTGCAGCGTGAGTCTCTCGGGTTCAGCTCCGACAGGTGGTCTGACGGTTGCGCTTGCGAGTTCAAGCAGTTCGGTCACGGTGCCAGCTTCAGTCACCGTTCCAGCTGCCGCAACAACTGCGACATTTACGGCGAAGGTGGCGGCGGTGACCACGGCGCAATCTGCTACTTTGACCGCAACAACCGGAAGCACGACGAAGTCGACGGTGCTGCAATTGAACGCTGCGTCGCCGGCAATCAGTATTAACGCAAGCAGCATCTCGTTCGGCGCGATTGTGGTGGATAACTCGACCACTCAGACGGTGACGATAAGCTCAACGGGTACAGCGGCGCTTACGGTGAACTCGATCGGCGTCACGGGCACTGGATTCTCAGCTTCGGCTGTCAGCCTGCCTGCTACGTTGAATCCGGGGCAGTCGATCAACGTGACGCTGACGTTCAGCCCATCTGCCACGGGTAGCGCAACGGGGCAGCTCACTGTTTCGAGCAACTCATCCACCAATTCCTCGATCACAATCGGCCTTAGCGGAACTGCCAACCCACACCAGGTGAACCTCGCATGGAGTCCGCCAAGTTCTTCCGGTGTCGCGATCACCGGCTACAAAGTGTATCGTGCAGTCGGTAGCGGTGGGTTCGCGGCTCTCAGCTCTGCCAACTCCCAGACCTCATACAGCGACACATCCGTGAATAGCGGCACATCCTACCAGTACTACGTGACCAGTGTGGATTCATCGGGAGTTGAAAGCTCTCCTTCGAATACGACCTCTGTCGCGATTCCATAAACGTACATATCCCTTAAATGCGCCGCCCTTCTCGGGCGGCGCGCCTATTAGCGCGTCACTAATCTGAGGATCTGATCCGCAGCTTTGCCGGCCTCGCCTCGTTTCCCTTGATAGCACTCGGCATTGGCTGCAAGGGCTAGAAACGAGTCCACCATTCCCGGCGTGTGTTCCATTTCGTGAGGCGTGTTTCTCAAGAGCAGCATGACCGCCTCGCCCTGCGATAGTCTCCTGATCTCCCACTCTGCGCCAGGTGAATATTCGATTGCGAATATCCAGGCGACCGAGACGGGGCCGGTGGCAAAGCTCGACGTCAACTCCTCCGGCAACATGGGCGACTGCTTTGGGGAGCCATTGCGTAACAGCAGTGGGCGCGGATATGCATGTATGCGACCCAGGCTGTCGATCAAAGCATACTCATCGGAGAGGTGGGTGGCGCCCCGTCTAAGCAATTCCGCAACGAGCGAAGACTTGCCTGCGTGACTTGTTCCGGGGATGATGAGGGCCTTGTCCCGAAGCACAATCGCGCCTGCATGTACGGCACGAAGGCTTTTGAATCTTTTGATCAGAGCATCGTCAACCGCTTTTACTACCTCCAAGACAGCGTCATCAATGGTGATTGCCGATGCGACCCGCTGTCCATCTACAAGGATTTGAAATGAATCAGGGCTCTGCATGGCTTGTATAGAGATGTCAGGTGCGACGCAAGAGGCGTCACAACGCGGGAGGGGAGGCAGGATATAGCGGTGCAGCATATTCCGCAACCTGACGTTGTCGCACTCGACTCGCAGGTACGAGTCGAACGCGCGAATGCCAAAAACGCAGTCGCTACTCATAATTGAAAGCGTAATCGACGCATACAAAAATGGCGGCCTTTATGGCCGCCATTTTTGGTTTCGCTGCATCAAGCCCGCTCCATAACCCAGGCATGGAACGAATTCGACGCGATCTGGGAAAAGGACTACAAAGTTGAACTACCCTCGACCAAGTTGAGGCCAACATGACGAATTAGAAAGGTCGCTTGTTGTTCTTCGGAACATTTGCCTTCGGGTGGCTCGGATGCGCTTCATGGACGTCGAAGGACTTTGCCCGGTCCGCGTGAGCTTTCTGTTCTCCGACGGTAAGAGACACTACGAGCGGCAGGGCAACCGCGCCAAGTCCAGCAAGGATCTGACGACGAGTGGCCTTGAAACCCGCATCGGATATCGAGATCAGCTTCTTCTGCTGCAACTCAAGAATTGAAGCCTCTGCCAGTTCATCCGTGACGTTTGAATCGAATGAACGCCGCATTTCATTTGCGACGCCCGTAAGAGTGGACGCTGAAGCACATGCATCCCATGCAGCCGCTGCTGTCGGATTCAGTGCGTAGACCCGTTGCTGACCTGAATCGCGAATAATGCGAGAACCGTCGGGCAATGAATCTGATACAAGATTGCTGGAATCACCACGTTCGATCTGCATTTTTGGGGGATCTCCTTTGCATGCAGTGGAACTTTTTTTGTTTGGTACGAGCCAAGAATAGCTGAACTGGAATGCGGAGCAATACCACGAACACACGGATAACAGTTCTCGTTCGTAATGGGGTTTCCGCGCTGGTAACCAATGGGTTTATGGTACTTTTCGGGTAGATACAAAATCGTTGAGACTGCTCAGTTTAGGAATTGGGGTTCGAATCAGCCGCTGAACAACCGCAACCCGTAACGGGCTGCTCTCTATCTTTGAAAGACCCGCCTCGTAATGGCCTTTTCCTCTCACACCGTCGTCCTGCTTCGCAGCATCGTTGCACCGAACCGGGATCCGCAACCTGAAGATGTATCGGCGCTACTTTCGCAGACTACTGACTGGGAGGAAGTTCTCTCCGCCGCATCATTGCACGGAGTATCACAGAGTCTCTGTTCCCGCCTGTCGCAGTTCAGCGAACAAATCCCAGATGAGATTGTGCAAACGCTTCGCGCCGAATACGAGCGCAATGCCTTTCACTGCCTTACGAATGCGGCGGAGCTTCACGCACTTCTGAATGCGTTTCAGGAGAGTGGCATCCGAGTGATGCCGTTCAAAGGCGTGACGCTGGCGGCATCCGCCTACAGAGACATATCTGCCCGGAATGCCGGAGATCTGGATCTACTGGTCAGCGAACCGGACTTACAAGGCGCTACGAAGATTTTGAAGGGTCGTGGCTACGTGCTCAGCACGCCTGCAGGTGAAGACGGCAAACCTGTGCAGGAGCACTACTACGAACTTCATTTCGACCGGCCCACCGATGGGATGGTAGTGGAACTGCGGTGGAGGCTGGAACTGACGCAGCGCTTCAGCGCGATTCTCGGACTGGATTGGGTCTGGCCTTCACGAAAGCAGGTGAATCTTGCAGGTCGAGAGGTGCCCTGCTTCGACCCGGTCCGCAACCTGCTGATGCTGTGCATGCACGGCAGCAAGCATCGATGGTCGCGCCTGATGTGGGTCTGTGACGTTGCCAGAGCCGTGGGGAGCGAACCTGGCCTGGATTGGGATGCTGTCCTTGCGGAAGCTCAGCGCACGGGCCTTGTGCGGCCCCTCGCGCTCGGTGTAATCCTCGCGAACCGTCTTGCTGATGCCCGAGTGCCGGGGCCCGTGCTTAGACGGCTGGAAAAGGACAGATCGATGCGTTCCATGGCGGAGTTTTTCTCTGAGCACCTGCTTTCAGAGCCGGAGCGCATCCCTGCCGGACGCGTGCCTTACAACGTTCAGCTGCTAGGGCCTCGCGATCGCTTGGGTACGGTGCTCTCTCGAGGCTTCCTGGCTCCCAACGCACAGGATCGCGCGTTCGTGAAGCTTCCCAGGAGCCTCGACGTTCTCTACTACCTAGTCAGGCCGATTCGAATTCTGATGGACCGCTCCGGACGGTGAAGCGACCAGCTATTCCGCTGATTTACTTTGTAGATAGTACGCAGCCTGGAAACATTTACACAGTTTCCCAGGCGGGGCCACAACGTCCTGCCTGTTGAAATCTTGGTCGAATCTATCCTAAGTGCAACAATTTTCTGACGTGCAACGAAAGTAACCGCGATGCAAGACTTTGGTCAGCTCCTTGCTTCAAAATCTTGCAAAGTCCCAACCGACTTCGGACTAGACGCTGGCTTTGCACGTGTTTTCGTTTATCAGCGCAATGCTGTTGAACGACGCCGAGCGATCAGAGGCGAGCGATTGTATGCCGTCGGCGATTGTTGACCGCCGGATCGCTGCTGGAATTCTGTTCTGCGATCGCAAAAAACTAATTGAAACGCATTGGCGCAGATTCAATGTGATTCCGCGTGCCCGGGAAGCTGTGCGTATCGCAGCCGCTCTGCTGAACGGGAGATACATGGCAACGCGGATTGGTTTGCGCCCTTGATTTACGAAGGATTCGAAGATGTATCAAGGCCAAGTGCGGTCGCACGAAGACCGCGAACTTGTTGTAAGACGCCGATCGGAATCGTCCTCCACTGTGAGCCGGCTCAGTCGCATATCAAATGAATTTGCAATTCCCTTTCCTACCTCTCGTTCTTTTGAGACGTTCAGGCGAGGCAGTCATACCCTTATCTTTCTTTCGCTCATTGCGGCGTTGATGGCCGGCTGTGGAGGGTTGACTTTCAGAGGCAGCAATTCGATTTCAGGATCCAGTTCCACCGCAACCCTGGCACAGATTTCCTGCGGAACACAATCTCTTGTGGGTGCCCAGACAAAGTCCTGCACGGCGGATCTAAGCGCAACAACGAAGACGGCTTTTCAAATAATACTCAAGAGCAGCAACGCTGCCTTGAAGGTGCCCGCAAGTGTCACGGTCGCGGCCGGCGCTCAGTCCGCTGCTTTCGACGCGGTTTCGTCCAGCGTGACAAAGTCAGTGGCGGTAACGATCAGTGGCACGGCGCAAGGAATCAGCATAAAAACCGCGATCACCTTGTATCCCCCGATAATCACCAATCCTTCGCTTGTGAAGGTGTCGTGCGGCACGCAGTCTCTAGTTGGTCCGGTCACTCAGGCTTGCTCCGTCTCTCTGAGCGTGGCGGCTACGAGCCCGGTTGTGGTAACCCTCAAGAGCAGCAGCAGCTATTTGAGCGTTCCTGCTTCGGTGACAGTTGCGGCGGGATCATCAACAGCCAGCTTTCAGGCGAAGGTGCTGGCTGTCAGTTCCTCTGTGACGGCAACGCTGACAGCATCGATCAGCGGCGTCTCTGTATCCGATTCCATCCAACTGAATACGCCCTCTGCATCTTCACCCGGCACTCAGCACGTGGTCAATTTGAGCTGGAATTCGCCAGCATCTACCACTGATCTTGCGGGCTATAACGTGTACCGTTCTCTCTCCGGTGCATCGGCGTTTCAACTTCTAGGGTCGACACCGGGTACGCAAGCAGCCTATTCCGACGACACCGTTGCCAGCGGGGAAAGCTATGAATATGAAGTTAAAAGCGTGAGCTCGTCGGGAACGGAGAGCGCGCCCTCCAACACCACGACTGTATCGATTCCTTGACCAACCTGCTGTTAAAGCAAAAGAGCACCCAAGGCGTCCACCTTGGGTGCTCTTTTTTCTGATATTCAGATGTGTCTAGAGCGTCATTTTCCGGCAGTAAAAAGCTTCGGCATAGCGGCTCTTTGAGTTGCACTCCATGCCGCGCAGCCGCATCAGGCCCAGGAACGTTTCCTCGTCAAACCAGTGCTTCGATCTTTGCGATGCGAAGCTTTCCATCAAGTGTCTGGTCTTAGCACGGCAAATGTCAGCGTCGAGAGAGACGAAGACGTTCGGCCTGCCGAAATCGCCGTCGTACTTCGGGATCTCGTATTCCAGAATGAAGTGATCGCGGAACGTATTCCACGTCAGCTCCGAAAGAACGCGGTGATCCTGGTGAGCGTCGTGACCCTGGTGCGTGAGGACCAGGTCAGGGTTGACGCTCTTCTTCAGATCTTCGAAGACCTGCTTTATTTCTTCACCGCGATACGGCATGAAGCCATCGCGGAATTCGAGGAGCTGAAGTTGGGAAAGACGATCTTTGCCGGCGAAGAGTTCCGCGGCGCCCTGCGCTTCATCTTTTCGAGCTCCGATTGCGCTGAAGACGACCCAGGATATCTTGCAGTCTGGATAGTCGCGGATAAGGCGGAGAATTGTCCCGCCGCATCCGATCTCAATGTCATCGGAGTGCGCACCGAGGCAGAGGATCGTGGGACCACGATCCCCTTTCAGGTTCAATTTCAAATCGATCATTCTTTGAGAACCTTACCGTCCGGTGAGTGCTCCAGACAACGCGCGTTCTGCAGCTTTCTCTCCGCTTTTGAAGCTCTCATCCGTCCAGAGGTAGCCCCATTCGCCGTAGCGACCTGCATAGCAGATCCCGATTTCATCGAGATAGGCATGGACCGTCTTAACGGCTTCGGCACGCTCCAGATCGAAGATGATGTTGGCGTACTTGAGAAGGACAGCCTGCTTTGTGAGGATCTCGTCTTCCTCGCGCAGCAAGCCGCACCGGCGGAGGTCGCGAATGACCGGTTCGATCCAGTCTTCCGGCTTGCCCGTGAACGGCTTGTACTTGGACGAGAAGTAGACCTCAGCCTGAATGCTGCCCATACCCTCGGGTGCGTTCTCAGACGAAAGCATGTGCGGGAAGCCAACTCGAGAGAAGCACATGTCCTCGTCGTAGAAGTAGGTCATGTGTGCCTTGGAGATATCAGCACGATTGATGCCGAGATTGACAAGAACGCAGGTTGAGCATGCGAGGCGCTTTGCGGCGTCGACTACGCTAGCCGGAGCACCCTTGATCATCGGGATCAGATCGGGAAGGGGCACGGACGAAACGAGCTGATCGTAGTTGGCAACTACTCCGTTCGAAAACGTCAGTTCGCGAGCGTTGGGGTTGACTGAAGTCAGATGGTGGCCGAGTTTCAGGTTTCCCATCGGGACGAACTTGGTGAGGTAACGCATGAACCCGCCGTCGCTCGGATAGCGGAAATGTGTAACGTAGTGCACGTGAGGAGCAGTCGGAGACAGGGCGCCCAGAAGAACTTCTTCGAGGTTGGGACGATAAATGCGGGGTCCAAGCCAATCGATGCTCAGATTATCCGCCGACGTCAGGTGGTATTTCTTTGTGTACTGCATGGGGAAGGTCTCGGCGAAGGTCTTCCCAAAGCTCGCATAAAGCCAGTCAGCGTAATTGTTGACCTTGCGCTCCGGAGCGTTTTTCTCTTCGACAAAATCGCTGATCACCTTGACGACGACGTCGTGCGGCAAACCGTGCATGTGCAGCTGCACTGGATGCTGCGGCCAGTGGCCACGCCAGTAGTTGTTCAAGTAGATCTGAATTGTTTCGAAACGCTGATCGACGCTGTCGGCGAAGACTTCCTGGATCCGCGGATCTTTTGTGTACGAGATGTGGGGACCCATGTCAAAGATGAAACCGGCTTCGTTTTTAATCGAAGTCGTGTGTCCGCCGTGAAAAGTGTTCTTGTCAAACATCTGCGGAGCGATGCCTTCGGCATGAAGCCTGTAGGCGGCGCCGTAAGCAGCCATTCCTGAACCAATGACAACAAAATTAGGACTCGACATCGAGGGGGGACTCCTTCGAACCTGGGAATCTGATACTGCTTTCAACTATGAGAGATTTCGTTAAGGATTGATCGAAAACTAGCCTGCGCGCAAGCTAAGATCTTCTATCCTTTCGGGCTGAGCTAAACCTTGGAGTATCCTTTCGTAACTCCGAATCTGGTTTAACGTGGTAGATCGCAGGTTGTCGCCTTTTTCGAAGGCTTTGTACCACTCCACGATCCAGGAAAGTGTCTGTTCCAGTCGAAGTGCAGGACGCCAGGCGAGGCCGTCTGCGGCCTTCGATACGTCCAGCTTGAGAGCGCGGGCTTCCTTTGCTGCCGCAGCTGAATCCTGCGTCCAGGACGCTCCCCTGCCCCACTTGGACTGCAGCGTATCCGCAATCCATGAAACCGGCTTGGCATCTTCATCCAAGGGGCCGAAGTTCCAGCCGGAAGCGAATTGGGCACCGTTCTCGGCGAGCCGCTCTGCGAGCAGTAAGTAGCCGCGAAGAGGCTCGAGAACAAACTGCCAGGGACGATAAGAAAGCGGGTTTCGGATCAGGCACGACTCACCGGCCATGAAGGCTCGCATGAGATCCGGAATGAGTTGGAACGCTGTCCAATCCCCACCGCCGATCGCGTTGCCGGCTCTCGCACTTGCCAACGCTACACCGTGGTGCTGGTATGCTTCGGGCGGAAAGTAGGAGTCACGGTACGCGGACGTCACCAGTTCGGCGCAGCCCTTTGAATTCGAGTAGGGGTCGTGACCGCCCATGGGATCGATCTCGCGATAACCCCAAACCCATTCGCGATTGTCATAGCACTTGTCGCTGGTGACATTCACTATGACGCATTTGCGCTTGAGAAGACGGACAGCCTCAAGGAGGTTCACCGTGCCCATCACATTGGATGAGTAGGTGCCTATCGGGTCCTCGTAGCCGGTGCGCACAACTGACTGGGCAGCGAGATGCAGAACGACATCCGGTTTGAATTCGGCGATGGCTGCGTTCAGCTTAGGGAAGTCCCGTACGTCGCCGATGATGGAGTGGAGATCTGTGTCGACACCCGCCTGCAGGTACAAGGACGGTGTCGTGGGCGGTTCAAGCGCATAGCCGACGACCTCGGCTCCCATGGTTGAGAGCCAGAGAGAAAGCCAGCTGCCTTTGAAGCCGGTATGTCCGGTAAGGAAGACGCGCCGGTTCTTCCAGAATTCGCGATTCAGGCTCATCGACGCTCCGAGGCGGCGGCGACGGCCAGCTCTTCTGTCGCGCCGGACCAGCGCTCGTTCTGTTCGCGCCAGAGCTGCCAGATCAGCGTCTCGTTGACCGGATGTATGTCGTCGACCGATACGACCTGATCCTTCGCAACGTCGCGACGCAGGACGCATCCTTCAGAGAGGCTTATTGGGAGCGCATTCATTTCGCGAGCAGCCGATCTGTTCTCAATGAGGCCGTAGTTGCAGAAGCCACCGACGCCGTCGAGGGTTTCGCCCGCTTTCAAATCGCGTTTAGCTACCGCCACAACCTCACAGACCGGGCCGCCTAACGGAGCGACGGTGGGATCGTGGTTGATCACGGCGCGACCTATGGTCGATGCGATCTGTAGATGAGGCAGGTGGAACGGCGTGTAGAAGACATAGAAAGGGCCGTCGCCAAGTTTGTAGTAGCCAAGCTGCGCTTTCTTCAACGGATTCTCTTCATAGATGATCGCGAAGGCTCCGGTATGCGGAGCGGCGCCAAGTGCGTAGTCGACAAGTCCGGTGGAGAGCATTTCGTCTGCGGGGAGAAGCCCGCCGATCTGGCGGACATAGTCGCAGGCCGGGCCGTACATGCCTCTGCGGCCTACTTGAAAACCAGTTGCGTTGGCGAGAAGAGTGGTTTCCATCGAGAGCTTCGTCGAGTCTGCGAAGGAAGTCACCTTTTTTACGTCCTGATCGTTTTTCTCGGCAAAGGCACGCTGTGTGTCCGGGTTGCGATAGTAGTCGACCATGCCCTTGATGTTTCCGGCCGCTACAACGCGAAGCCCCAGTGTCTTGAGATATCGCACCAGAGTCATCGCGACGCCTGGCTCGTCGCCATCGGTATTCGTCACTACGACGCCGGCTTCGTCGGCTCTTGCCTTGAGAAGAGGGCCAATCAGCGAGTCAAGTTCGGCATTGACGAGCACGACATGCTTGCCATGCTTGAATGCATCGAGAGCGACCTTCGCGGCAGGCTCAATGCTCCCGGTTGCTTCGACGATAATGTCGACCGCGTCACACGAGGTCAGGACAGTGGGGTCAGTTGCCAGGACGGGCATTCCCGCTTCAATCAACCTTGCGGCATCGGAGGCGGAACTTGCCTGGGCCCATTCGCGAAAACCGCCTTCCTTGAAGGCTCTCTCGGCGTGAGATGGTGTTCGATTTGCGATTCCGACCAGACGCATTCCGGGCACCGGCGTACCGAGCTGTAGCGCGATGGCTCGTCCCGTAGCTCCAGCTCCGATCATCCCGACACGAATCGGCTGGTTCGAATCCTCTCGTTTTTGAAGAGCTGTATCAACGCTCATGGGGGGAGTCTCCAATTAATGCTTTCGACTTGCAGATACAAACAATGGTGCGAGTTTTCGCGGGAACGCTTCTAAATTGGGGCTAATTTCCGTGAACTGGTTATGCCGTTCCCTACCCCATGGCGCCTGTCCAGGAACTCGGCAACAGGAACCGGGGGCGTCGGCTTATGGTTTCCATTGGAGACCACTCCGCCGTCTTTCCAGACGTGCCACGGCGCAGACCCTGAGCCCCAAAGGCTCTCCAATTCCTGCCTGTCCTTAAATGTGTCCATGCCAGCCCAGAAGCCATCGTACGAATATCCGATGAGCTCCTTTTCGCGGATTAGTCGCTGGAAGGGCTCGAGAACCAATTCCTCGCCTTCACGCATGTAGTCGAAGATTTCTCTCTTGAATGCAAAATATCCGCCGTTGATTCGAACCGATCCGTTTCGGATGGCATGTACGCCAGATACCAGGCTGCTACCCGGCTCCATGGAGATGACGTGATAGCTCAGATTCGGCAAAACACAGAGGAAGCTCGCAATCTTGTCTTGTCGCTTGAAATCTTCGATCTGCGCGGGAAGCGGAAGGTCGGTAAGGCCGTCGCTGTAGTTCGCCAGGAAAGATTCTTCTCCGTCCAGATAACGTTCGACGCTCTTCAGCCTTTGCCCGATGTTCGAATTGATACCGCTGTCGGCAAAGGTTATCCGCCAATCCTGAATGTCGCTGTTGTACAGCTCGACCTTCTTGCCGCCACAGGAAAGTACGAAGTCGTTTGAAGCACATTCGCTGTATTCGAGGAAGTAGCGCTTTATCTGATCTGCCCCGTAGCCGAGGCAGAGAATGAAGTCCTTGTGCCCGAAACTGGCGTAGTACTTCATGACGTGCCAGATCACCGGGCGATACCCAATCTGGACTAAAGGTTTCGGGACATTCTCAGAATCGCGGATACGCAAACCATGTCCACCGCAAAACAGTACGACTTTCATGCGCATTCCCTCCGAGACTGGCTTGGCTAACCGACTTACTGAACGTTGATTCTGAAGGGCTTAGGAAGCCTCTTCAGAGCTGGGCTTGTTTGCTGATTGACCAGTGAATCATAGCCTTTTGATACCGTTCCCGTGAATGCACAGAAAGTTTGATTCCCTAACCGTCGGTAAGGCATTAGATGATTACTATCGCACGTAGCGGTAATCGGCACGCCGCCAGATTGGTAATTTCGATCAGGAAGCTTCCGGTGTCTTCCGAACAGGGTCAGCTTGAGCATTCAGCCGTTCGAGCCAGATCTCTCGCCAGTAGATGCGTTCATCCAGAGGCGCAAACTCGAAGTATTCTCCTGTGGCCGTGACGCCCTCGAGAGTGATGCAGGGCGTGTTAATGGTGACCATCTTTCCGGTTCTTTCGTCGATTTGCCGGTCAACTCGGGCACGTACTGTGTAGATCCCCCCACAGAAGCGAGTCATCTCTTTGTCGAACCAGAGACCACGGTTCTTGAACTGGGAGTTCAGGGTCTCCTCGATTTCACGCTTTGTCCTGATCCGGACAAGTTCTCCTGGCTGAATGTTTAGAACGGCATGCGGTGTCTTGGCCGATTGAGAGTGTCCCAGGATCGGAAAGCAGGCCCCGCCCAAGCGCTTTTGAACGGCATTGAATGCAAAGATGGCGATGAACGTAAGAAACGGCCCGATGCTGACATTTCCGCTGAACAGTTCCCGTAGAAGGTTCCGCGGGCTGTTCCATGGGGTCGGAGAGGTCGCCTGAGGCAACTTGCTTAGTTGGCAGACGAATCGGGTTTCGGAGGTCTCAGTGTCAATTCTGGTCGTGAATTGACGCAAATCCAGGCTGATGTCTGAACCCGAGGATCTCTCGCCGACAGCCTTCGCCTTTTTCGATGAGCGGCGCAACCATGCTTCCTTCCAAAGGATGGGGCAATCCGCCTGACATCCTTCGTGGTACCCACCGTCGCATCGCAATCCTTCCAGAATCACCGTGTCCCGCATCCGCCGCAGACCGCTCATCGTGATCCAGTCGAAGATCTTATCTACCCGACGGTGAACGCGCGCCTCACGACCACATAACGATTCCATTTCAGGCATGAATGGCAACGAATCAAGCTCGCCCCGGGAATCCAGTGTCGCGAGAATTTCCTGCCTTGATCGAATCTCTACCAGTTCACCCGCACGCAGGTCCAGCCGCCAGGGCGGAGCTCCTGCGAGAGAACGCAAGCCGCGTAAAAATGATCGAAACGTCTGCACAAGAGGCCCACCGTGCCACTCGCGAGGCTCTCCTGCGTAGGGCTTTCCGTGAGTCTCCAGTCGATCACGGCGAAGCACGATAAGCGCCCCTGCCAGAACGAGAATCGTAACTATCGCAGTGAAAATGAGAACCAGGCTCGCCGGCACCCAGAGAAACCGAAGTGGTGAAGCTTCCTGAACGCCGAGTCTACCAAGTAATAGCCAGCCAATCGCTGCGCACTGTCCTGCCAGGAGCGTGCTAGCCACGATTGCCGTTTTACGATAACTGGCACGATACGTATTCAACTCGCGAACCCCTCTCCGAGGTAGATCAGGTGATTTTGGTCTGTTCTTTCAGGGCTGTGGAACGCTCTAGGACTTCACAAGCGGACGACAATAAGCAACGGGTCAGGAAACCTTCGTTTGACTTTCCGTTTACCTCGAGTGGCGGGACGTTCCAGATTGAACCAGCTTTGGAACTGCGGAGCGAATACCTGCGGCTTGGTCAGCAAGGCTTTGCAGGCTTCTCTTCCTGTCGGCGAGTTGAGGCCTGGAATCGAGACCAGCCAGTCGAAGAATTGACTCCCACCGGTAGGCCCAATCGTGACGGAGCAGAGACTGCTGAACGTTTCGCCTTTGTATTTGTTCTTGCCTTTCTGGCTGCTCATCCAGTTGTCGGATGACCTGGTCAGCATCGGGCGAATTGTATGGAAGATCGATCAACGAATCTGGCCAATCAAAGAACTTTTCAAACTCGCCGTTTCTTGGGCGCTCACCCAGCAGGATATTTCCCGCAGCGGCACCCTCGAAATATCGGTTTCCGATTTCAATCTGATCTCCACGCACATCGGGGCGATCGATCAGTCCTGGATTCACGATGTAGTAGAGGCTCCGCTTCGCAATCTTCGCGACGAGAACGCGGTGTTCGATGGGATCGAGTACTCGGTCTGCCGAAGTTGTGTCGTGCAGGTAAAGCGTACCGTCGTTCTCGGCCATACGCAGAAACGACTTGTGAGTGACTGCTGATCTTCTGCCAACACTGTACACATGGATGGAGCGGCCAGGTAGATCAGGGTACGGGCAAAAACGAAGTGCATCAACTCCTGGAGGAAGAAAAACACATTTTCCCTGACCCATGATCCGGTTGGCTGGAGCCACGCTCTGACTGTAGTAGAGGACTACCAGATCAAATTTTGCTATGGCCTGAAGAAAGTTGCGGTAGTTGGGAATATCCTTTGCCCACATCTCATCGATGAGACACACCGATTTTTTGCAGCTCTTTTTCCAATCTACTGCGCTTGAAATACGAAGAATGTCGGTGGGATTGCCGCAAACTGCAAAAAACAATTCGTACTGCCTATCCGGCTCAACCCTCTTTATGCCCGGGTTCAGCTGTAAGGGCGTGTGATAGGCGAGTTGTTTCGTGAACCGCTGACGACCAGTGTTTGGGTCAAACGAGGGAGCCAGAAACTCCACGTCGTCTATTTCGGCAATTACGTCTTCAAACTCGAAGTGCGCACAACGAAATGGCTGAATGCTGGACAGGTTTCGCTGCGAAAATACTAGCGTCCGCGCTTGTCTTCCATTTCTATCCTCACTCGAAATAGTTGTCATCGGTGGTGGCCCCTTTCGGTTCTGAACGCCGAGGATTACCGAACTTCATGCGTACCGCCGGCCGGCTGTCTGACGAGTAACTTAACTCCTAGTCAAATCTTCGCTGACTCCTTTTGCAATGGCCAATTGGAATCCTGTGCGGAGATTACCGAAGGCACTAACGGCCAGACAATTCCAAATGCCGGGTCATCGAATCTGGCTCCTCGAGCCTCTTTCGGCGCGAAAACATGAGACGCCATGTAGTGCATCTCGGTTCCGTCTTCCAAAGCCTGATACCCATGAGCGCATCCCTCAGGAACGAGGAGCATTCGTCCATTATCAGCGGTTAGCTCGGCTCCAAACCACTGCCCGTAAGTTGCAGACTGAGGTCGAACATCGAGTGCCACGTCGAACATCGCGCCCCGGGTGCATCGCACGAGTTTTGCCTCAAGGGCCGGTTCAACCTGATAATGCATTCCCCGGAGGGTGCCTTTGAGCAGGTTGTAGCCCATGTTCGCCTGAACCGGGGTGAAAAGAATACCGTGCTTGGTGAACTCGTCGAGGCACCAGGCTCGAAAGAAGCGCCCTCGGGCATCTTCGTGAAAATCTGGCTCGATGAGCCACACGTCTTGGATTTTTGTTTCAAGGAATTTCATAGCCCGTATACCTTAGAAATTCGGTTGATCTTCGTTTTGCTTACACTTGAGTAGCTTCAACCTTTGCCGATCGATTGTAAATTCTTCAGCTGGAAGACCGCCTGAGCGCGACGCTTGACGTTCGCCCACGGATTGGGTGGGTCAGGTAAGAACAAAAAAAAGGGGACTTTGATGAGACTGGGAAAGAATCTGAACGCCGCAACGCTTGGTTGTGCCACCGCTTCGCTTCTGTGCCTATTTGGGGGATTCGTAGCCGGATTTGTCTCATGTGTGCACGCAAAGGTCTCAACTCCAGACGAGGCCCACAAGTTCACATTGCTGGACTCAGGAGACGCATCTGCGTCAGTACGTTCAGAAGTGCTAACTGCATTGCGCGCTTTTCAGGATGGGTATGTCCGGCGCGATCCGAAGGATTTAGACCTCTTCGCGGAGCATCTCATCGCCAAGGACGCTGATGTCGTGCTTCTAGGAACCGACGCAGGTGAGTGGGCAGGCGGCCACTCCGGCGTAGCCGAATTCATACGGGGTGATTGGAGGGGCTGGGGCGACTTCAGATTTGACGTAGATCATTCCCTCGTCTCATCGTCAGGAAACGTCGCCTGGGTCACGAGCGTCGGCGTCGTGCATTTCAAAGATCTGGATCGTCCCGTTCGATTCTCGGCAGTAATGACCACAGATCGGAATGGTTGGGTCTTTCGGAAGATCCAATTTCAATGGGCCGATAAAAATCCCAGCTCGGCCGATCTTCTTCAGCCAAAGACATATTTCACGCTTCCGAAACTAATTTTTCAGCGCATCGTGAAAAGGGTGAGCTGAATAGCGCCTCTGTTCACGCATCGAAAGAATGCCCGCTCGAGCGATCACCGAAGCTAACTCGAAGCGTTGTCATTGAGAGGGACCGCCACCGTTTCGAAATCAAGAATAGTGCCACGAATCGTCAGGTTAGTGGCGGAGGACGTTTGCGTTCCGCTTCGACGCAATCGCCGTAATCTCATCTGCAACCGCGCGTACGAAGGGTTCGTTGAGCAGGTTGCTGTGCTCCGCCGCTACATTATGAACATCCACTCCGCCCTGTGCCAGAGATCCCCATCCTAAAGTGGCGTCATCTCGTTCGCTAATGCTCACAGCCCCGCCGTACCCGCGCTCCGTTGCTCGAATCAAATCAATCTTTCCGTCGTAGGTCTTGAATCTGTAGTGTGCGAGCGCTCTGACGCGGATCTCTTCCATCTGCGCATAGCGAAGATCTGCCGACAGGCTGCGGCCAGCCAGCCGATAGCCATAGGCTCTTGCGTGGTGAACCTTGGTGAGCAGTTTCCTCTGCCAGTAGATTCGCTTCACTTCCGCTTTGCGCACCAGGTATCCCATACCTTCGTTGCGAAGATTTTCCTTGAGTGTCGAGATCTGAGCGGAGGCTCTGACCTGTTGCCTGCTGCCGGGAACCACGGCGTCGACCATGATCAACAAAGCTGGTTCGATACCCTGCGCCCTGAGCTGCTGAGCCATCTCGAATGCAACGAGTCCTCCGTAAGAGTGTCCGCCCAGAATGTATGGTCCCTCCGGAAGAAATGAGCGGACCTCTTCCAGATAGGTTGAAGCCATTTCCTCGATGCTTGTCTCGCGAAGAGCCTCGAAGTTAGCCGGCACCGACTGGAGCGCATAGAAAGGCTGGTCGGATCCAAGACACCTTGCCAGAGGCTCGTAGAAGAGCACCTCGCCTCCAATTGCGTGAACAAAGAACAACGGAACACGAGAGCCATTCGGCTGAATAGGTACCAGGCACGACCATCTCTTCTCAATCGACTCAGTCTGTTGGAGCCTCTGTCTTACTACTCCTGCCAGCGCGCGGACAGTGCGCGCGTCGAAAAGTGTGGCCAATTCCAGATCGACTTGAAAAGCATTTTTGATCTTGGCAAATAGACGCACCGCGATCAGAGAGTGCCCTCCAAGAGCAAAGAAATCATCCTCTGATTCGACTCTCTCGATTCCCAGCAGATCTTGAAACCATCCAGATATTGTCTCTTCGATGCTTTGATTCGGATCGAGAGAAGCTGCGAGATTTCCGTGATGTTCAACGGCAGGTGGTCTTAGTTCGCCGATTGGAAGGGGAGAAACAACAATCCTGTTTGGCGTCTCCGCAAGAAGGATCCGCCCCAAGGCGCGAGTCCCCTCGAGCGGAGAGATTCCATCGATTTCGCCGATCTCAACAGGCTTTGAGGGGTTGACGCCCTCCGTGTCGCGAACTGTAGCTTTCTGGTTCGAAGCCGTTGCCGGATTCGCAATCCGGCGCATGGCGAAACCGTCGATATCGACGAGGACCTGCCCCTGTTCGTCAAACAGGGTGATATCAAAAGTCTCCATCTCAGCCCCGGGGGCGTTCTCTTGCCGTGCGCGGATATGGCTGAACGATTTGAGGGGGATAGGCCGATAGAAACAGAGTCGCCTGTAGGTGAAAGGGAGATACAAATCGTCCAGGTTCTCATATCCATCCGTCAGATAAAGCGCGCACCCCGTCGCCATATCGAGCACTGCTGGATGCATACGGAAAGCTGAAACTTCGTCAAGGAACTGCTGGTCCAACTCCAGTTCGGCCAGTCCCTCCTTGTCACCAATGTGCAGACGCTTCAGAGCGAGCCATCGGGGGCCAAAATCAAAGTAGCGTTCTTGCTTCGTTCTGTGCTGAGAATTAAAAGCGATAGTCCGATTGTTGCAGCGAATGGCAATGGCCTCGCGATCAATCCCGGCAGGCGGCGGAGACAAACACGGACCGATGAGGCCGGTGGAGTGTTCTGTCCACTCGCTATCATCCCGAGCGAAAATCGAAAAATTGTAGTCACCTGTCCCTCGTCCGGCGTTCTCCGCGGCTACCAGTTGAACCCGAACCTCCTTTGCCTCCGTGCCCTGAAAAGCCAGCGGCGCCAGAAAGTACGAATCTCTGATATCCAGCGGGCCTCGGAAAGAACCTCCGTCAAATGCTTCGGCTGCCATCTCGAGGTATGCCGTCCCTACCACGAGCGCCTTGCCTCCCTTGAGCCTATGATCTGAGAGCAACGCCTGCTTCTCTGTTGAGAACTGGCTCGCAAAAACAACTGTGCTCGGAGAATTGACGAGCCGCTTTTGCAGAAGCGGTTCCGCAGGTGCAGCCTTAGCTGCCATGCCGACGTCACGCCACGCAGTCCAGTTGACAACTGTTACCGCGGGCCCCCGAGATACTGCAAACGAATCGAGGAAAGCATTTGCCGCTGCATAGTCAATCTGACCGGCATAAGGTTTGATCGAACTTATGGAGGAGAAGAGGACAAAGCAACTTAGCCGCTCCTCGCGTAGAGCATCCTCCAAAACCAAGGTTCCCCTGACCTTGGGATCAAGCACTCGGGCGGCGGCTTGAGGAGTTTTCAGCATCAAGGGCCCGTCGTCCAGCACACCCGCGGCGTGAAATGCGCCGTCAATGTTTCCGAATTGCGTGTGGGCAAGCCTGACAACGTCACGCATTTGATCCTGGCTTGTCACATCGGCTTTTGCCACCAGCAGACCGCCAGTGGAAGATCGAATCTCAATGAGCGTTCTTAACTGCTGCTTCTCGATGTCTGTCCGCTTTGGATCGTTTAGCAGATTCGACCACTGCTCCTGGTCGGGAATCGTGGACCTGCCGACGAGAATGAGGCGTGCCCTAAATTCTCGTGCCAGATAGCTGGCCACAGCCAGACCCAACCCTCCCAGACCCCCTGTAATGAGATAAGTTCCACCGGTCTTGAGGCGTCTCCGCTCGGGGACGGTGGCAAGATCGAATCGAACAACGGTCTCGTGGAAGCGCTCCGACCCGCGATAGGCAACAACAGGACTTTTTCGGATGGCTTGCATCTCGGCAACGATCTGCGCAGCGCAGACTTTGGCAGGACTGGATTCAAGATCGACATCGATAGCACAACAAGTAATCCCGGGAAGTTCCACTGGAATAATGTGTGCAGGTCCTAGCAGCACCGCCGTTGCTGGATCTTGAACTCGCTCCTGAGCGACTTGTTGCATGCGGCTCGAAACGATGCCGATCTCAACGTCCGCAAGGTCTTTGGCACCGAGCGCCTGAGCCAGGAAGAGCAAGCTGTAAAAGCTCCGCTTCAAAGTATCGTCAAGCGTCGTTTGATTTGCGAGCGGGCCAACTGCCCAGAGGTGCAGTATCTTCTGGGGTGAGAAGCCATTGCGAACTAAGTCTGAAACGAGCCTGTCGTAGTCTTCACGGGAATCTGGGCGTAGCGTGTAATGAGTCTTTTTAGTTTGGCTGAAGCTTGGGCCGGGATCGACTAGAATCACGTCCTTCTGGGCGGCTCTGAGCTGAGCCGCAGCAGCTTCTCCCAGACCATTCGTGTCACAAAAGATGACCCACCGTTTGGCGTCGATTAACGATCCGGAAGGCAATGGGACTTTCGCCCAGCTCCGTTGGTAAAACCAGCCGTTTTGACTATCTTGAGCAGACGGAGCAATCGTCTGCGTCGGCTCAGACACAACCTCGACCCTGTCCGGCTCGACCCAGAACTTTTGTCGCTCGAAAGGATACGTGGGTAGCGGGATTCGTCGAGCGGAGCGTGGTAGCCGCAGGGCCTTCCATTCGACTTCGACTCCTGATGTCCAAAGTTGCCCCAGCGTATGAAGTGCACACCGAAGGTCTGAATCCCGCTCCCGCGGATGCGGAGTGGATTGCAACGCCTTGATGGAAGAGCCGGCCTGCTGCCTCGCCAGCGAGGTTAGAGTGCTGCCCGGTCCGACCTCAAGAAGGACCTGGCTGGAATTGCGCAGCAATTCTGCAAGGCCATCGGAGAACTGCACCGCATGCCGAATATGCTGAGCCCAATAGCCTGGGCTCGTGGCTTCTTCGGGTCTTATCCAGGTGCCTGTGACGTTGGACAGGTATGGAATCCGCGGAGCGTGGAGGGGGACAGATCGAATCTTGTCCTCGAACGCTCCGAGAATCGGATCCATCATCGCCGAGTGAAAGGCATGCGAAGTTAAGAGTCGCCTGCAGGTTACCGACTGCTTCGAGAGCTGTTCTTCGATCGCGGCGATTTCATGGGTTGGACCGGAGACGACGCATAACTCCGGGTTGTTGACTGCGGCGAGTGAGACAGAATCTGTGAGCGGGATCTTTGATGCTGGAAGTGGAACGGCGAGCATCGATCCGGACGGAAGGCCGAAGATCAAGCGCCCACGAAAAGCTACGATCTCAAGCGCATCTTCAAGAGAAAAGACACCGGCGAGGCAGGCCGCAACATACTCGCCGATGCTGTGCCCGAGCATGGTTGCGGGCTGAATGCCAAGCGACATCCACCAGCAGGCAAGCGAATACTCGATAGAAAAAAGGGCAGGCTGAGTGAGCCAGGTCTCGTTCAAGCTTGCGGCAGCAGTCTCTCTTCCCTGTTCAGGCGGGTAGATGGCTTGCAGAAGATCAATGCCGATGTGCCGGTCGAGTCCACGTGCACACCGCTCGAGTGTCTCGCGGAAGATCGGTTCGTAAGCGTAGAGCTCACGGGCCATATTGACGTACTGTGAGCCCTGCCCCGAAAACAAGAAGGCGACAGAAGGTGCAGCTTTACTCGCGATTCCGCTGCTAGCTTGCTTTCGGAGATTCTCTCCAAGCGAGGCACGTACTTCCAGGGAATCCGCGACTACCAGCGAGCGGCGATGTTGGAATTCTTGGCGGCCGAGTTGGCAGGTAAAAGCAGCATCGGCCAAATCCACGCCAGGATGTTGCTGAATGTAAGAAGCGAGATTCGCCAGCCCTTGGTTGGCTGCCGCCTCAGTTTTTGCCGAAACGGTGAGAAGTTGAAATGGCTTTGGATTTCGTGTGATCGGTTGTGGCGCGGCCTCTTCCAGAACTACGTGGGCATTCGTGCCTCCGATGCCCAACGATGTAACGCCTGCTCGCCTTGGAGAACCGTTAGCAGGCCAATCGGCAAGCGCGCTGTTGAGATAGAAGGGACTGCTCTCGATTTCCAGATGTGGATTCGGAGTCTTGAAGTGAAGGCTTGGAGGGATCTGCGCGTGCTCCAGCGCAAGGACAGTTTTGATAAACCCTGCGACGCCTGCGGCTGCATCGAGATGGCCGATATTCGTCTTGAGCGAACCAATGCCACAATAATTGGCGCGGGTCGTTGATCTGCGAAAAGCTTGTGTCAGGGCCCTGATCTCGATCGGATCGCCGACGATTGTGCCCGTGCCGTGGGTCTCCACATACGAGATGTCGTCGGAACTGACGCCAGCAAAGTCTAGTGCTTCAGAAATGGCCTCTCGCTGGCCCTCCACGCTGGGCGCAAGGTATCCCACTTTGCGTGCGCCATCGTTGTTGATGGCCGATCCGAGAATGACAGCCCTGATGTTGTCGTCATCTGCCAGCGCGTCTTCAAGACGTCGCAAAACTACGATTCCGACTCCACTACCAAAGACGGTGCCACTCGATGAGGCATCGAATGCACGACAATGGCCGTCACGCGACAGTATTTCGCCGTCGCGGTAGATATAGCCGAGGCCGTGCGGAATCTCGATCGTGACGCCGCCGGCCAGCGCCATGTCACATTCATGGTTGAGCAGGCTCTGGCAGGCAAGATGAATCGCAACCAGTGAAGTCGAGCATGCGGTCTGAACGTTGATGCTCGGACCACGCAAGTCGAACTGATAGGAAACCCGCGTTGCCAGAACATCCTTGTCGTTCCCGGTCTGTTTGAGCTGAAAAAGGCCCGTGGATCCAAGCAGCTTGCGATTGGCAAGCAGGTTGTGGATCAGATAAGAATTCATGCCCGATCCGGCAAAAACTCCGACAGAGCCATCAAAGCTTTTGGGAGGATGCCCCGCATCTTCGAGCGCTTCCCAAGCGCACTCCAGGAAGTGGCGGTGTTGCGGATCCATGATGGATGCATCGCGCGGACTGAACCCGAAAAACGATGCGTCAAACATGGGGACGTCATCGAGCACTGGTGCTCGTTTGACATATCCAGGGGTATTGATCTCGTCTGAAGATACGCCTGCGGCTCTCAATTCGGCGTCCGAGAGATTGCGTACGGACTCTACACCGTCGCGGAGATTCTCCCAGAACCTGGCGATGTTGGATGCACCGGGGAATCGTCCCGCCATTCCAACGACTGCAATCGCGGATGAGTTCATACCGTTCGTCTCAGTTTGATCGGGCTAGTCTGCGACGCGCTGCACGATCTGAAAGCTGGTTGCGGGATGGCTTGCCTACGATGTGAGCTGCAAGTGTCTTCACCGTGGAAAATTGAAAAAGATCGACAAGGGTGATCTCGCAATTCAGCATGCCCTGAAGCTTAGCCTGAACCTCAGCAACAGTGAGCGAATGAGCTCCTAGATCAAAGAAGTTTTCCTCGAGGCCAACGGCCGGTATTCCCAAAGCTTCTTGCCATACACGAGCCACTAAACTCTCTATGGCATTGCCCGACTCGCTTTCGGTGCGAGAACTGTTGACAGCTGACAGGGCCGGCGGAGGCAGCTTGAGCAACGCTTTACGATCTATCTTGCCATTGTCGGTGAGAGGCAATGCAGACAGAAAGACAAAACTGGACGGAACCATGTATTCGGGCAGTTCGGATTCCAGAGCTTTCCGTAGCGCGCCGACTTCGACCGATGTTCCTAGCTTGCTTACGAGGTATGCCACCAAGCGCGTGTCGCCCTCTCGGTCCTCGCGAAGGACTACCACAGCCTGCACGACATTGGGGAATTTCTCCAGGAGAGCTTCTATTTCGCCAGGCTCAATGCGATGGCCCCGAAGTTTGATCTGATAGTCGGCGCGACCTAAATACTCCAGATTTCCATCCGGAAGGAAGCGCGCCAGATCTCCGGTACGGTAGAGGCGATAGGGAGTGACGTTCGGGATCGTAAGAAAGCGCTCTGCACTGAGATCGGGCCTTCCCCAATATCCTCGGGCGACGCCTTCGCCGGCAATGAACAACTCTCCAACTTCGCCATTTGGAACAGGTCCAAATTCAGAATCGAGAATGTGAAGTTCTGTTCCCTCAATAGGGCCGCCGATCGGAACACTTGCGCCGATCTCCTCCACTTGATACGTAGTGGACCAGATCGTCGTTTCAGTCGGCCCATACATGTTAAGGATTTGTCCTTTGAATTCGCGGCGGAGATGGTGGATGAGCGACGCTGGAACAGCCTCTCCCCCCAAAAGCAATTGGCGCAGCGAGCGGAGTGCGGAGAGATTGCGGCCATCGAGCGTCAGCATGCGCGCCAGCGAAGGCGTCATCTGAAGGTGAGTCACCTGATGGCGAACGATCTCCTCTGCCATCTTGTCTGAGCCCGCATCGGCATGAATCACAACCATGAACCCGCGCGTGAGCGTCCAGAGTAGCTCAAGCACAGAGATATCAAAGGAAATGCTGGTAACGGCAAGCCAGGTACCCGGTTCACAACCGATGGCTCGATCCATGCCTCGGAAGAAGCTTACGACGTTGCGGTTCTCGATCATCACCCCTTTTGGCTTGCCGGTAGAGCCTGAGGTGTAGATTACGTACGCAAGGTCTTCATCGCTGCCCTGCAAAGAAAAGTCCTTCGCGGAGTAGCCGAAGCTCGAAGGGTCGTCAACGTCAACCACGTTGATCCTGGCGCGGTCAATGTTGAGGCCGGCATTCGCCTCCGGAGTCGTAAGCAATACCGCTATTTTTGCGTCGTCGACAACCCAGGAAAGCCTCTCCTGGGGATAGTTGGGATCCAATGGAACATACGCTCCGCCGGCTTTGAGAATGGCCAGAAGGCTGATGACGAGCTTTTCAGTTCTCCCCATCGCGACCCCAACAAGCGTGCCAGAACGCACTCCGAGACTCCGAAGATACGCAGCGAGAAGAGTGGATTGATCGTCCACCTCGCGATACGTCACCTGCTTGTCCCCTGCGATCAAGGCAATTGCTTCCGGATTCCGCGCTGCCTGTCGCGAAAAAAGCCCGGCGATCGTAGACGAAAAGAGCGACTCAGGTCGCACTCTCTCAATCTCCGGAGCGAGTGACATAAAAATCCTCCAGAAACAAAAACTCGATCCCGGTTCCGAGAAATGTCTCAATCGCCTCTTCTGGCGTGTTGACGATCGGCTGGCCCTTCACATTGAAGCTGGTATTCAAAACCATCTGCCGGCCTGTGGTTTCCCCAACTGCGCGCAGAAGGGTATGAAAGTCAGGGTTGTCGGCCGGGGATACCGTCTGCAGCCGCGCCGAACCATTCACATGCGTGATAGCGGGAAGCTGGGCACGCGCCTCGGGGCGAACATCGACCACGCTGATCATGTAGGGAAGTTGAGTTCCTGGGGCTACTTCGAACCAGCGATGGGCTTCTGCCAGCGCGCATGCAGGCGCAAAAGGCCGAAAGGCCTCACGCTTTTTCACCATGGCGTTGATGCGGTCGCGCATCTCCGGATGACCTGGATCAGCGAGTATACTTCGATTCCCCAATGCGCGCGGACCATACTCCATACGTCCCCGCAGCCAGGCGATAACGCGACCATCTGCAATGAGGCGGGCAGCGCAGGCGCACGTCTCCGCTAGAGAATCGAAGCGCTTGTACTGGATCTTCCCATCAAATTTGCTCAGCGCCGCTTCGACATCGCTCTGGGAATATTTGGGTCCAAACAGCGGCGCGGGAAACCTTTGAATGGGGATTTGCTGCTGGAGGGAGGAACGATAAATTGCTGCACCGAATGCAGTCCCGTCGTCGCCGGCTACCGGCTGCACATACACCTCATCAAATAACCTGGACCGGAAAAGCTTCCCATTGGCAGTGCAGTTGAGCGCTACACCTCCAGCAAGCGCGAGACGGCGCAACCCAGTCTCTTTTCCGAAGTGCTCGCATACGTGCATGATTGCCCGTTCAATGCACTGCTGGAGAGCGGCCGCGACGTCTTCATGGATCGAGTTAACCGAGTGCAGAGTGGGGAGCCTGCGCTTTACGAGGTGTTCATCCAGCCAGGCGCGGGTTGCCAGATAGTTTTCTCGTTCTTCGCGCGTGCGGTTCAGCTTCAGTATGGGAATCCGAACGGAACCGTCATCGCGAAGCTCAACAGCTTCTTCAAAAACCTTACGGAAGCGATTGGGGTCTCCGTAAGGCGCCAGACCCATGATCTTGTATTCGTCTGAATTGAAATCGAAACCAAGATGCAAGGTGACCAGTGAATAGAGGATTCCGATCGAGTCGTTGGCGCCGAGTGAGAATATCTTTTCGAGCTGCCCGTCATGGAAATCGTAGACCGACAGGCTCTCCATTTCTCCCATCGCGTCATTCACGATTACCAGGCACTCGTCCCACCCTGATGTGAAAGCTGCGCTGGCGGCGTGAGCCAGATGGTGTGTAACTGGAAATACTTTTTGCTCAGGGAATCCGGGCAGGTCCCGTCGGACCTGAGCTAAGAGCGACTCATGGGAAAACACTTTGTCATAAAGAGCGGTAGAAATGTCATCGTGCGCGTAGAGCTCGCGATACGGGCGATAGTCAAATCCGTGTGCAATCTCATCAACATCTTCGATCGAAATGCCGGCCTCGCGCAGGCAGAACTGAATCGCATCGATTGGAAAATTGCCTGTATGCTTTTTCCTGCTGAAGCGCTCCTGCTCAGCTGCGGCAACCAGTTTCCCGTCGATGACGAGTGCCGCTGCTGCATCCATTCCTTGCGCGATACGATACTCTCGCTCTTCCAGCCCCGGCCATGTGGCCCTTTTGAAGGGTACTGAATTCTCCAAACCGCTTATTCCAATGACTTTCATGATCTTCCTATGCGGAGAATATGGTTACTTCCTACTTCCCCCCTGGGAATGGTCTCAATGCATTGGTTGAATTTTGTGAGCGCTCCAGATTGAGAGATGGAACACGCACTCTTCCGACTGATAGAGTCGCCAAGAGCACGTGCGTTACATGATTTCTTAAACAATGCTTCAAAATGAGTGCGTTGGTCCACTCATTTCTTCGAACGGACATTTCAGTCCGAAATCCCGGAGTAATCCTGCATTCACGCACTGAAATTTCTTTACTCGCAGTGTAAAAAAGTGGACCTGGCCCCGATCACTCCGGAGAAGATTAGCGCATTTTCTCAAAAGCTCTTTCGTACGCCGCGAAGAGATGGCCCTCGGAATGGTCCCAGGACAGCTGGGATTCGACTCTTTCCCTGCCGATCTTCCCCATCCGCTCCCTCACCTCAGGATGATCCAAGAGCCAGAGGATCTTGGCAGCGAAGTCTCCGACAAGATCTTGCCCGTCACTGTAAAGTGAGGCATCTCCCGCGGTCACGCGGCCTTCCTTCAGATCGAACTGGACAATTGGCTTGCCCAGTGCCATGTATTCCGCGATTTTGATCATCGTGGAAATATCGTTCATCTCACATGGCTTGTCAGGGTTCACGCAAACGTCCGCGGTCGATAGCACCCGGAGGAGATGCTCATCCGGCACTCGCCCGGTGAAGTCGACGACGTCTTCGAGGTGTTTGTCCTTAACCATTTGCCGGAGACCCGCGAGCCCGGGACCGCCGCCGACGCAGGTGAAATGCACGTCCGTTCGACCCATCGAGCGGATGTGGTCAGCGACTTCGACGAGGATGTCGAGTCCCTCCTGGATGCTCATCGTCCCGACGTACCCTACCAGGAACTTCCGGCCGTACTTCAAGGAGGGGTCGGCGGGGACCAACCGAAATGTCTCGAGATCCGGACCATTTCGCACAACGAAAACATCTTCTGGAGCGATCCCGCCGCGGGTGATCGCGAGGTTGCGGTAGCTTTCATTCGTCGCCATCACAACAATGCTTGAGCGGTAAGTAAGCCGCTCCAGGAAGACCTGGGCCTTGTAGAGAAAGTCTTTGCGCTCGTATTTCGAGTGATAAAGCTCGGGATTAGCGTCGTGGTGATCAAATATGTAGCGCACGCCAAAAAGACGAAACATCCAGGCCACGAGAAATATCGTGTCGGGAGGATTGCAGCCCTGAATTACATCGAATCCTCTGGCGAAAAATATCCACCAGGAGAAGAGAGCTTCCCAAAGCAGGGCGCTCCCATACTCCACGATGTATCCCACAGCTGAGTTCCCTTCCCTCGGCATGGGATGGCGGTAGATATGAACGCCTTCGAGCAGCTCATATTTCTTCTTGTATCCCTTGCCCTGCGGGCAAAGAACGGTGACGTCATACCCATGGCCCTGTAGCGCCAGCGCTTCCTTCCACACCCTACTGTCAAACGGAACCGGAAGGTTCTCGACGATGATGAGGACCCGTCTCTTCTTTTCTTTCACTTTTGATCTCTTATCAGATGGACTGGTAGAGGCCGGCCAGAGCGCAGAGCATGGTGGCCTGTCCCCAGTGCAGAGTTGGTGTCTTGTTCACTACGTTATGGGAGTAGCGCCTGTAGTAGAAGTAGCCGGTGCGGTCCTGCATGTGCTGAATCGTCCATTCAGCTACCTTGAGGGCCAAACTGAGACTAGACGGATCAGCACTCTGGAAGAAGACCAAGGTATCGATCGCCTGCGAACTGCACTGGATGTCGATCGGCAGCGTTTTGTGATTGTAGTAGCGGGGCGTACCATCTTGCAGGAAGAATGTGTCCTTCCAGTATTGATAGCCTTTCATCATCGCTTGATGAAATTGCGTGTCGCCCGTGCTGCGCTCGAAATGCTTCAGGCAGTCAAGCACGTACCCTGTGTGGAAATTGTCGACCCAACGAAGATTTTCTTTTTCGCCGTAGTACCAGGATCCATCTTCTCTTTGATGGTGGCACGTATAGCGTAGAGATGCCTCAGCGAGTTCGCGAAACCGCTCGTCTGAATTGATGCTATAGGTCCTGGCAAGCAGGCTCGCACCGAGAGTGTTCGCGTTGTGTACGCGGCTGTCCCTGCCGGGAATGTAGTTGATGCAGACGCCCGGCCCGTCAGGAAAGGCGGTCAGGTCGCGGACGATATGCTCACACGCGCTGACAGCGACTTCGAGATAGCGGGACTCACCAAAGTGCTGAAAGGCGTCAAGAAATGCATGGCCGATGAGAGATGTCCAGACGATCGTCGGCGTTCCTTTAGGCAGAAAGAACGTGCGCGACTGGTAGTCGAAGTGATTTCCCCAACATGCGCCGTTGTATCCGGCAGCCTGATGCTCAATGAGCCATTGCAGCGCCGTGACCGCCTTCTCATTCCAGATCGGATTTCCGGTAGCCTTATTGAGGCGAATGAAGCCGCGAGCGAGAAAACCCATTCCCTTGCTCGAGTGTTCCCGTGTGACACCGAGCATCGGACGAAGATTCACAGGAAAACGGCGAACTCCCTGCTGCAGTACCGTACGAAGAAACGGGCTGTTGAAGGTCAAAGGCCGAACGAATCTGGCATTCAACCCATCAAAAGTGTCGTAGCCCCGATAGTCGTTTTGCTCAAGCCATTGGTACAGACTTGAGATCGAACGGAAGACCTCGGCCTTCCCTGCACCTGTCGAAACGGGGGCAGCTAGAGTCTCAGACAAAGGAGAGTTGGCAATTGGCATGAATGCTCCCGGTTCGAGTAATCCTGACGAAATCTACGAGTCTCTGGTCGTCACGAAGCTTCGATTGTACCTGGCTGAATTCTGGATCGTGATTTCCGATCACAACGGTTTGAGCGTGTGTCAGGACGTCTTCGATGGTAGGAACCATCAGCCGTGAAATATGAGGAATGCGATTGAGAATGAAATCGCGATTAGCGCCGACGAGAGCTGCCAAGTTTACATTTCGGTCGTAGATTCGGAGGTCATATCCCTTGCCAAGGAGCCGTTCAATCACTTCAATGACAGGGCTTTCGCGAAGATCGTCTGTCCCTGCCTTAAAGCTGAATCCCAAGATCCCAATGCGCGGATTACCGCTTTCGATCACAAGGCGAACACCTCGCGCGATCTGCATTTCATTGCTGGGCAGAACCGAGTTCAGGATCGGCAACTGCAGGTCATGCATCTTGGCCTGATACGAGAGCGCTCGCAGATCCTTGGGAAGGCAAGAACCACCGAATGCGAACCCGGGCTTCAAGTAGGCAGAGGAGATGTTCAGCTTCTTGTCCTGGCAGAAGATGTCCATCACAGATTCTGCATTCACATCGAATGCATCACAAAAATTACCGATTTCATTTGCGAATCCGATTTTGAGCGCGTGCCAGCAGTTGTCAACGTACTTCACCATTTCGGCAGTCTCAATGCTGGTTCGGATCAGGGGAGCGCTCAGTTTTTCATAGAGGGATGCGAGCACGTCTCCGCTCTGGGAATCCTCTTCCCCGATCACGGTTTTCGGAGGAGCCTGATAGTCATTGATGGCGGATCCTTCGCGAAGAAATTCCGGATTGTTGCAGATTCCGAAATCAACGCCGGCACGCTTTCCGGAGTGCTTTTCAAGGGCAGGGATAACAACGTTGCGCATTGTCCCGGGCAGAATCGTGCTTCGAATCACAACTGTGTGACGCGTCTGCTTTTCTTTGAGAGCGTCGCCTATCAGTTCGCAGACGCGCTTCACGGACGACGAGTCAAGATTGCCGTTCAGCTGGCTGGGAGTGCCAACGCAAACGAAGGAGAGATCCGTATCGCGGATCGCTTCATTCTGATCGCAGGTGGCCCGCAAGCGTCCCTCGTTGACGCCTGCTCCCACCAGTTGTCCCAATCCGGCCTCGACGATTGGAGATTTACCGGCATTAATCAGGTCGACCTTCGTCTGAACCGGATCGACCCCGACAACTTGATGACCGTCGCCGGCAAGGCATCCTGCGGACACCGTTCCTACGTAGCCCAAGCCGAAAATACTGATCTTCAATGTGCACCCCTTATCGAGATCTCGTTCGATCTCGTCCGATTCATATTTGCGTTGGTACTGTTCGTCAAAGCAGGTGCCCAGTTGTGCGTCGAAGCGAACAAGCCGTACAGAAGCCTGTCCCAACTCCCAAGCAGCCACCATTTGAGACCGGACAGATTGCGCTGCAACTGCCATGCGACATGCGCGCCAAGAAGCTCGTCGGCCCACCTGTATTTACGCGGCAACTCAGGCCTCTCGAGATGGCCTCCGAGTTCGACGGCAAGTTTCTGGGCCATTGAAACGAGGTCAGTCCGTTCTGGGTAGAACGATCCTAGACAGTTCTGTAGATACGTTATGCATGCTTTCCGAGCGCGCGGAGAGTCGTTCAAAGAGCGCAAATAGCTGACGTGCAATTTCATTGAAAGCCACAATGCATCACGTTTGCTGTCACAGGTGCCGACATACCCCAAATTGGCGGAACGCGAATAGCGATAAAACACCCTTGATCCTGCTACAAATCGCACGCCATTGCTCGCCATAAGCACTCGGCAAAAGTATTCCCCATCATCATCGGACAGAAGACGTGAATCCCAAGGTCCGGCTGCCTCCGTCAGTTCGCGGCTCACCAGCCAGGTGGCAGTCTGCATGAAGATGTTGTTTTCCATCTTCCTCATCAGCCATTCATCCGCGGAAAGATCACACCAGAGTTCGCTCGGGACGAACTCGGCAGCGTCGGGTCTGTGCAAGAACCTCGCCCACTTCCCCGACAGCAGCACGCGCTGATCAAACGATGCTTGAGCTTGCAGCTGTCGAGCGATCTTGTCGGGCGCGAGCAGGTCGTCTGCATCCAGCCATTGGATGTAATCTCCAGTGCATCGTGCGAAAGCGCTGTTTCTGGTAGCAGCGGCGCCCTGATGCGTCTGGGTGAAGACGGCGACTCCTTGCGATTCGAAAGTGCGTGCCACCGCCAAGGTTCGGTCTGTCGATCCGTCATCGACAACGATGATTTCCTTGTGATCCCAAGTCTGCGAGATGGCGGAGCGAAGCGTCTCAGCTAGCCGCGCTTCGGCGTTGTATGCCGGGATAAGGATGGAAACAAGTGGTTTCACAGTGGACGTTAGAACTTGGCATTGGAATTGAATGGCGGCAATCTCATTCAACAAGAGCCTCTCTATTCAATAGCAGCTTCAACCGTAAAATGAGAGCCAAACCGCGACTCAGGACTTGTCTGTGGTAACCCGAAAATGAACCTGAAGGGGGATAGAAAACTGCGGGTATTCCGCTCGAAATCCAACCGCGTTCAGCCTCTCCATTTTCGGTCCTCAGCGACCTGTTGATACCGTTCTCTATGCGTCTGATTCCAAACAATATGGAAGGCATTGACACTTTAGTACCAGAACACGTACTACTAAGTATGTACTAATCCGCTATTCTCTATTAATTTGGTTGCCAGAACAGTTGTAGGGCTCCGTAGGGACGCAGCTATGTCATATGCCGTTTAAATGTACAAAAAGGCATAGCGCAAACCTCCTCTAAACGTCCCACTCATAGCCCCTGAAATTGCGTCCCAGACGGATGGCGATTATGCAGTGTCATCGCGCGCACGGGATCGCGTTGTTAGGAGAACTCATAAATGAACTATCGCCCACTCTCTTTGCTGGCAGCGCACGACGTTCCTGCCAACATGTTCGTGCTTTCCGTAACCGGGCGGCGCACTCTTCGACTTTTTATTTACTTCCTTCTGGCTACCGTTGGTCTTAGCAGCGCTTCCGCGCAGAGCTGGACCTCATTCCTGGATGCATCCCGAGCCATTGACTGGACGAAGGCGGGATTCACCATTCCGAACTACACCACAAATTGCGCTACACAGCCTACCCTTCTTACAGGCTCAAGCGCTGCGTCGGCAAACGCTTCGTCGATCCAGAACGCGCTGGCGTCTTGCGATGGCACACACAACGTGGTCAAGATACCTGCCGGCACTTTCTACGTCGGGGGCATCACCTTCCCTGCTCACGGGCAGCAGGTCCTTAGAGGAGCCGGGCCATCTGCAACAAAACTTATCTCGACTGGAATGGCGGGATGCGAAGGATACAACGCGGGGATTTGCATGATTGACAGCTCTCCGTCGTACTCAGGGTCTTCGAATATCCTTCCTGGCGGTTCGAATCAATGTTCCTGGTCGGGCGGCTACGCAAAGGGTTCGACAACTCTAACATTTTCGAACTGCGGTAGCGCCCCGCCGAGCAACCACATCATCATGCTCGATCAGGCTAACGATTCTACCGACACCAACGGAATCTACGTCTGCGACGAAAGAAGTTCGGGAAGCTGCAACTACGACGGTACCGGTGGAAGTACTGGGCGAATCATTTCAGGCGTGACGCATTCGCAGATCCAGGTCGCTTATGTGACTGGCGTTACCTCGCAGGGCGCTGGCTCGTACTCCGTGACGATCTCTCCCGGCGTCTACTTCACCAACATCCGGTCCTCGCAGTCTCCCGGCGCGTGGTGGACAGGTCAAACCCAGCTGAACGGCCTCGAAAACCTGAGCGTGGATGGATCTCAGGATGGCTATTCCACCGTGGGCATGTACGACTGCTATCAGTGCTGGATTAGAAACGTCACGCTCTTGAATGGAGCCCGTTCCAGCGTTTATATGCGGCAAAGCGCTTTCGATGTGATTCGTGACAGCTATTTCTACGAAGCCCAGGGACACCAGTCAGTCAGCTACAACATCGAGGCGCAAATCGCGTCCGGGTTCCTGGTCGAAAACAATATTATGCACCGGACAACGGAACCGATGATCTTCAACGGGAGCTCTGGCGGAGTTGTCGCTTACAACTTCGGCATCAACAATTACGCTTTCTCGGGTTACACCTGGGGACCTTTCGTCTCGCATTCGGCGGGCAATTCCTTCAATCTCTGGGAAGGAAACAATTGGTCATGGAACGAATCCGACGACGCGTGGGGTTCGAGCACGCAGCAGACATATTTCCGTAACATGCTGCGCGGGTGGCAGAAGGGCTCGACCAACGGCAGCACGCCAATTATCCACCGCAGCTATACCCGTGCATTCAACATCGTGGGCAACGTACTCGGTCAACCCGGATTCCATTCACAATATCAGACCATCGCCACCTCGAATACCAGCGTGACAGGTGGGGATGAATATAAATCCATCTACGCACTCGGAACAGCCTTTGACACTTCCTGCGGCACCGGCGCTGTGCGTTCAAGCCCATACTGCGACCCAAAGGCAGTCTCCACTCTCATGCGCTGGGCTAACTACGACGTGGTGACATCGGGAACAAGATATGACGCTTCGGAAGCATCGCCGGCAGCAGTGCCTTATGTGAATTCGAATTTCTCGTCAAGCTACTTCTCTTCGCTCTCCCACGGCCTGCCGGCTTCACTCTATCGCTCGTCAACACCTTCCTGGTGGCCTTCAGGAAAGTCGTGGCCTGCCATTGGCCCTGATGTATCCAACGGCAATGTAGGCATCTGCACAGGCACCTACTCTGGATCCGAGGGGACTACAGACAGTCAGTGCTCGGGTGGGTCCCTGACTGCTGAATGGGGTAGCCACGTTACTTCAATTCCTGCGCAGGATTGCTATCTGAATGTGATGCACGGCCAACCGGACGGAGCAGGAAATGCATTGAGCTTCGATGCCAGTCAGTGCTATGGGTCTTCAGGAACATCCACCGGTACAACGGTGGGAAGCCCGACGGGCCTGACTGCGGTTGTTTACTAACTTCAGCCGAATCACGGATGGTGCAGGAAGTTCCCTGCACCATTTCGTGTTTTTCGGACTTAACTAGAAGTTCCCGCCTTTTATTTGAGCTCTTCGACAGTATTCTGATCGGTCAATGGTGAGACTTTACGACGCGACGGGGCAAGTTCCCGCAAAAGACCTGCAAACTGCTGAAGGGGCTTGAGTCCCCAATGAAAAACAACCACGGCCGCAAGGTATAGCACGCAGAACACAATGGAAATAACGCATATTGATTCAAGCGCGCCGCCAGCAGTCGAAGCAGTCTGCCTGAGTTCTAAATGCCGAAAGATGGCTCCGGCAATGAGACCAGCAGTCAACGCTGCGGCCGTGTATCGCCATACAGCATCAATAAGCAACGACGCACCAAACCCGATCGGACGCCCCGCATACCAGAACGCCGGTATCAACAGGACCCAGTAAGAAATGCTCCAAGCTGCCGCGACCCCCATTGGGCCCCAGTGAAGGGCCACGAGGAAAAGAGAAACGGTTATGGCCAAAGCCGACACACTCCAGCGAACCCAGCGTCCCGGCTTGCCGATTGGAAGGTGCACCCATCCGACAGTGCTGTAAAGCAACATGGCTCCGATTCCGGGCCCGAATAGCTCGAATATCCTTCCCGACTCGGCCCACTTCGCACCAAGTACCAGCCGTACTACCTCTCTGCCTACGAGGCTAAGGTCGGCACTCATTCCCATTCCAACGAACGCAACCGTCCCCAAAGAGCTAGAAAGGGATCGCCGAAATCGCTCCTGGTCTTGATTGAGCCGACTCAGTGCGGCTAGAGCTACATTGTTAAGAGGCGCAGTCACCTGGCTCGCGGTCAGAGCGAACAAGTCGAATGCCTTTTTATAGAACCCCAGGACGATGGCGTTAAATTGCCAGCCAACCAAAAGGTTGTCTACGTTCCGGGTGGCGTAACCGACACTGAATTGTGTGTAGACCTTCGCCGCGTAGCTCAGCATGGCTCGAGTCTTACCGGTTCGTCCGGGCAAACCTGGCACCCATCGGCACAGCCACCAGGCACCAATGGTGATGCTCAACTGTTGCGCAACGATCGACGAAACAAGCGCCCAGTAGCCCCATCCCCTTATTGCCATCACGATTGGAACCGAGGCGTACACGATTCGGGCTACGACGTCGTTAGCCGACGTTCCAGTGAAATGCATTGCGCGCATCAGAAGAGCTAAATGAATAATGGATACAGCTTGGACAAAGATCCCTACCGATAGGCCAACCGCGACCTTTGCAACCAGCGGGTTTTGGTAGAAGCTGGCCATCAGCGATCCGGCCGAAGCGAATGAAAGTGCCAGAACTAGCCCGGCGCAGGAGTTAAACCAGAACAAATTACTCGCAGTCTTATGGTCGATGTCCTCGAACTGGATTATCGCCTCGGTAATTCCATTAGCCCCGAAATTTACTAATAGAAGGCTGAAAGTCGTCGCCATCGTGACGACGCCAAAATCAGACGGGGATAATAGGCGCGCGAGAACGACGGTTGAAACCGTCTGGATGAGTAGACCCAAGCCGGAAGCAGAGAATGTCGCTGCCGCACCGCGGACAGCCAGTCGGCGCAGCTCGTGGCTACCTGCTGTGGGGTGGAAGCTGCCATCAGCGTCAAATGGAGTCATCCCAACTCCACGACGGCATACGTAAACTTCATTTACTTATCTTTCTGAATGCCGTGAAAGTTTTTTTTTGCGGGTTCGTGTGCAATACGACTGAGGCTCACGGCCGTATTGCATACACCAATCCGCTGCCCATCTGCAGTTCGTAACCCTCAGAGCGAAGCCTTGCTTTTGCACGATCGAGTTTGGCCCACAAGTCTTCGACCTGGTGATACTCAAAGACCAGGTTCTGAATTCGGCGGAATACTTCGGACGGCGTGCTGTCAATGATTGAGAATTCTCCACCTTCGCAATCGATTTTTAGCAAATCGACATGCTCCACGGATTGTTCTTGAAGCATTTGCTCGAGGGAAATTCCTGGAATTGTGCTGAATTCGTGTCCGCGCTCAAAATATGCGGAGACAGTGCTCTGGCAATCGTCCGGAGCATCAATATTCATCATTAAGTCTGAGCCGTCAGTCACTGCCTTGTTGATAGGCTCAATTCGATCCTGGAATCTGTTGACCTGGATATTTTTCAGCAGCAATTTCCAGTTCCGCGGCGAGGGTTCGCACACAATCACCCTTCGCGCATTCAGTCGCTTAGCTGCGTACAGCGAGAAATCGCCGACGAAACCGCCAACATCAATGATGACGGGGCTAGCAGGAAGCTTCATGCCACGGGTGTAACTGTCGCTGAGGAATATCTCTGCTACCGTCATGGCATCTGCATAATTCTGCCGGATGGTAATTACGAGTCCGTCTGGCGTGCGAAGGTCAACCAGTTCCGTTGAACCCTGAGCCATCAGAGCCTTCTTGAAATCGGCTCCATTCACGAAACAGTGTCTTGCCGAAATCGCCGTCTGGCGAATTCTGTACATCTGCCGCGCGGCAAAGTAGATTCGCCGCGAGACATTCGTTGACGTCAGGACTCGCCGTATAGTTGCGTTCATTGCCTTCCCTCCAGTGTGCTGCGACAATCTTGGTTTTCTCGCCAGCAAACGCACTGGCGAAGAGCTGCGTGTACCTTGCTCAGGGGTAGCTGATTGATGAAACTCCTGTACTTCTACTTCGGACTTGCACTTTCAAGGTGGAGCAGCTTCGGGGGAGCGAGATCAGGCCTCCGACCCTGCCCTACTGCCCAGTTGAGCACACGCGTAGTGCTTTGTGCCTTTGCGTCCCAAGTAAGGCATTCCCTGGCGTAGGCCATTCCGTTACGACGGAGCCGGTTGAGAAGTGCTTGATCTATCGCAAGCTCAGATAGTGCTTTCTCAATTCCGAGAACCATCTCTTCCTCATTCGTGAGAGGAACTTTGTACCCGACTTCAGGCAGCACAATATCTCCAGGTCCTCCGAAATCGACAACGACGGGAACAGAGCCACTCGCAAGTGCCTCAAATATCACACCTGCGCCGTTGTCGCGGAGCGTTGGGAATACCATCACATCAGCTTCCCTCATGCGACTGAGAACCGCCGCATGATCAAGCCAGCCACTGAAAGACACGGTCTTCTCGATTCCAAGTGACACACAAAGCTGCTCCAGACGTGCACGCTCCGGCCCCTCTCCAACGACCGTGAAATGCGCCAGACCTTTCTGAAGCACGGAGGCGGCACCACGCAATGCGAGATCGCACCCTTTTCTTGGAACTAGAGCGCCAACGAAAATCAGGTCGAGTTTGGCGCCCAGAGCTGGTTTTCGTGCGTCTTCGAAACATACAGAAAGACCGATTCCAGGTTCGGGGACAAAAAATACCTTATCGCCGTACCCAACAAATTCTGAGAAGGTCTGCGATGAGGCAGCAATGATCGCTGTCGCTCTGCTGTAGGTTGAACGTGCGAATGGAAGATATCGGTAGACATTTCTCAATCCTGAAATCCATTCACGCTGTCTCTGAAGCTGAGGGAAGCCGCTGGGCCAAGGCAATCCGCCATTGAGTGGGCCAATCACAAAAGGCACGGGACCCTTCCGCAGGAAAAATGCGAAAGGACTGGCGATGCTTGGCGTCATAGGTGCGACCCGCAGGACGACGTCAAACTCACCACTACGGATGCGATTCCGAAACACGCGCCAGGCAAACCATTCAAAGGCAATCGCGAACGGATATCGAAAGGCTGTCAGTGCCTGACGATCAAAATTGCTCTTGAATATTCGCCGGAAGCCCCAGGAAAAAATGCGGTCGAGCAAGGGAGTCCGAATTGCCTCAATCCGGCTGAAGGGCGCGTTTGCCCGCCGGCAACCATCTTCGTTGCGCGAGCGCGTAACCAGAGTGACTTCGTGAAGCTTGGCCAGAGCGGCAGCATGAGAAAACGTGACAAGGGGAATACTGACCTCGTCCGGATTGCACTCAGGCCCAAGTATCAAAACACGTAAGCGACTCATCGTTCCTCCGAAATTTGTGTTTGTTCTTCTAAGCGAGCGGTGGGCTCTAGCTCATATTTGAAATCTAGTTTTGAGGAGAATCTATGCGAGGATCTCGCCTGGGTAAGCTTTTAGAACTGCCCAGCCTCATCGAGAGCCAGCATTGCGTTAGCGCGACGCGGGGCGGAGTTTTCCGCTGCTTTAGGAAAGAGGCCAGACTTGAGTCCACTAGCACCTATGACTGCAAGCAAAATGAATAGCCAGTTTGGACACAGCGTCCTGAAGCCAGCTTCCGTGACGCTGTAAATCATTCCGGCGACCACATAGGCGAGGAACAGACTGCCCACTTCGGGATCTCGTCGAAGCGCCTTGCACGTCATCCAATAGCCCCAGATCAACACGATCGCAAGTACGCAAATGCCGACCCAGCCCAGATTCAAGTAGACCTCCAGGTAACCGTTATGGGCTTCATTGAGTCGCTCCGGATGGTAGAAGCCGAGAATTTCCAGGTTGTGCCTAAATATCAGCACATTTGCGCTATTCCAGAAGCTGTCGAAGCCGGTGCCAATGATCGGATTCGATATTGCAAGGAACAACGATGACCATATATCGGTTCGGCCGGAGAAGCTTGAGTCCCGGCCGAGAGCGCCGGCCACATTACCCGTTGCGTTGAAGAAGATGGCGAGTCCACCCAAGATGAAGACCGCAGGCCCGAGGATGTAGGAGCGCGATGGGCGCCTCTTGAAGTAGCGCAATCGCGGAGCCAGCATCAGCGCACTTCCGAGCAAGAAGCACGCTATCGAGGTCGAGGAATGCGCCATTTCGAGCAGCAACAGGCCAGAAAAAAGCAGGATGCCCTGAGCTGTCAACTTCCGACGCCGGTTCGCCTCCCCGCGGTTTACCCATAGCCATCGGAAGTTCCACAGCACTCCCATCGTGATGACAAAGAGGATGAGGCCGAGTGAATTCTTGTTTGTTGTGACCCCTACCGAGTAGAGATTTCCGTCGTTATCCCAGGCACGCCCGGTATCGCTGTATCGAATGAGGTAGATTGACAACGGAAACAGGAGGATCGCAACCCTCGTAAAAAGTCGCCGGAGCGCTACTACAGGCCGACCATCCGTCAAGACGATCAGCACCATCACTACATCGCCCACGTCTTTAATCCAGCGCTTTAAAGAAGGAACCGGAACCGGAGACCACAGGACGCTCAGCAGGCAGTATGCAAAATACAGGATGATGGGCGTCATCACCATCAGATATCGTCCAGTCTTCCTGGATCGAGCAAATAAGACTGAGACGCCCAGCAGGATGAGCAATCCAAATACAGCGGCGTCAAATGGGCTTCCTTCCAAATCCGAGGCGGCAGCATACCCGCTGTCTGAGGTGAGCCCAAACCACATCGAAACGGGTCGCGATCCGATCAACGCAACCCAGATGACAACTATCCACAGCGCATTGGAGGTTTTAACGGAATTGTCGCGATCGAGATGAAAGAGAATCGCGATCCCGGCAATGCAGAGAATGAAGGCGACTAGCGCCATTAAAACCGTCTCCCGTTCAGGCAGTGTAGGGCCACTGACAACCTTGTCTCCAGCGTAATGAAGAAGCTTCGAGTAGAGAATCCCACTAGCCAGCCTTCAGGCTAGTCTGGAGTAGACATCCCTAGTCATGACTGCCACCGTCTCCCAGGAGTGTTCAGAAATGACGGAGTCTCGAATTTCCTGTCGTCGCAGCGCGAGGTTCCGATACAGCTCGCTATCGAAGTATTTCCTGATTGTCTTTGCCAGATCGTTTGCGTCTCTCGGCGCACAAATAAAGCCCGTGCTTCCAATTACGATATCTTCGGCAAACGATCCTACGTCAGTCGCGATTACTGGCGTGCCATAGTTGTATGCCACGAACAAAATTCCGCTCTGAAAAATGTCGGTATACGGAAGAACTGCCACATCCGCCGCTTTGAAATAGGCTTCGGCTTCGGCATCCGGGATGAATTTAATGCTTTGCAGAATCTTGCTGCGGCTCGGATGACTCTCGATGCTTTGCTGAATCGCATCCCAATACACTTCCTGACCCTTTTTGCGCTCGCCCGCGATAATCAGCCTGTAGTCATCTTCTGCAGCAATCTGCTGGAAGGCTTCGACCAGATACTCCAGCCCCTTGTAAGACTTGATCGCGCCGAAATAGAGAAGCACCTTTTCGGATTCTCGGACCCCCAGCTGCTGTCTTGCTTCTTCCGGCGTCAGGCTGGTGAAAGGGATAACATCGTTCACTCCATAGGGAATGATGATGACCTTGTCCGCGACTACGCCAAATTCATTGACAAGCTCATCTTTCATCTTTTTTGTATGAACGAAGATGTTGGATGTTAATCCGTATTGAAGCCTCAGCGTAAGCCGGTTAAGCCATGAATCGCTTCCATCTCTCTTCCCCGCATTTACATTGTGGGCAGTCAGCACCACTTTCTTGCCCAAGAGCCGATAGAACGCCATCAACAGCGTCCTGTCCACGAGCTGCAGCTTGTTGTTCCACAAGATGTGAAACACTCTGGGTCTGGCGGACAAGGTGTATCGGAGCAGTCTCACATAGAATGCAAGGATTCTGCCGATTCTGGCAGTGCGGCTACCTCCGGACTGTGATCCGTGCAAGTTGAAGAACTGCGTCCGTGAGCTTTCCTTCAGAATAGGCTGATCAGATTCATCGCCGCCGATGACGTCCAGGGCCACACCCTGACTCATCAGCGCCCTGGCAAGCCCAAGTGCGTAGTGCGGGTCCTGCCCACCGGTCAGCAGGGTGACGCCGATTGGCGGTGAGCTTTGTCCCGCACCTGCGTGCACGTCCGTAGCCAAGTGTCGTTGTGTCTGCACCTCGGTCGGCACTAGATTGCCTTTGCCATGGCGTCGATTTCCGGCGCATTCACCGTGTCGTTCGGCTGCGAATCGAAGAATTGGCGGAAGAGCAGCTCCATCGTCAGCAACTTGTGAATTGCAGTGGTTGAATTGCGATAGCCTTTGACGTGTCCCGTGACAGCCGCCTCAACGTTCGCGCGGTCCAGGAATGGACGAGACAAGGTACGGGAATCAAGCAGAATTTCCTGCACATACTTTGAAAGCGCGTCGCGGTACCACACGCGGTAGTGCAGGAACTTGTGCCTGCCGAGGAACAGCCGCTCGAACGGAATGGGAGAGAGCCAGGAGTTCATCCGTGAAGCCCACTGCGGCATCCCGTAGTCGCATGCGTAATCTGCTTTGAACGTGAACTCGAGGTAGGCTCTCAACAATGCAGACGAGACAGGATTCAGTCCTCCTCCCACGCCCCGATCGGATGGAATTCGGCTCAGTTCTCGATTTCCCCCTATGATCAGGCGTAGTCGCACATCATCGTCGTGCTCACTCATGGGGGCGCGATAGACGCCAGCGACGAAGTCATTGTCCAAGAAAGGTGAGCGCACCGTGAGATGCGTTTGCTCGAGTGCAAGCACACCGTGGTGGTACCACGGAGACTGCCGGAACGCTGCAAATGTCACAGGGTGTACACGTCGCACGGCGGCATAGGTACCGTACGCCTGGCGGACACTCTCGATCATGTCGCCCTTGAACAGTCCGTCCGCAGGGAGCATTGGTTTGAACATGACAGCATGTCGAACGATCTCGCTGCCGTAAGTGCCGACTACCTTTGCGGGTGCAATCTGCCGAGCTTTTTCGCTAACGTAAAGATCCGAAGCGCGATAAACGTCTACGCATCCTTCGGTGATGTTTACCGTCTTTTCGGCATAGTGAGCGAAGTTGCTTAGGAAATCGTTGCCAACAGTTATGACCTGATGGCTCTGTCCGCAAACTTCAGCCACTTTGCGCGCGAGCTTCACATCGCCGCAGTCACGGTACATGCCGCCGAAGGTGTAGGTGGGAACTGTGCCGGGCGCCGGTCGAAACTGGGACAGAATAACGCGCGTATCCATCCCGCCCGTCAATGCTATACCAGTCCGGAGCGGGCCTTCGAAGTAGTCGGGGAGATTCTTTTTGAGCGCATCACTCAATCCCTGGTAGTAGGAATCGGCGCCAACAGTAGCCTGCTTCTCCCACGCTTGCGGATCGAAGTAGCTTCCCTTCTGCTTCAGCGCCCCCCTTTGAAACGTCCAACGCGCTCCTGCAGGGATGACAGCTATGTCCTTAAAGATGGTGCGATTCTCGAGCACACAGCTGCAGGCCAGAAATTCTCCCAAGCCCTGGATGGATGGTACGCGCAAGTCGGGTCGCGCCGCCAGGATCGCTTTGGACTCAGCAGCAAAGTAGAAGGCGTCGTCTGACTCGTGAAAGCACAGGCGATGCATACCATAACGATCATTGAATAGCTGTACTGAACCGTCGAGGCTATCCGCGATCAAACCGTGAAACAAACCGTTGAGATGCGAAACGAAGTCGGCATCCTGAGCAGCCATGCGGAGTAGATGTGCAGCCTGGCATTCGTCTGCGTTAGCATCTGCATCTCTCTGACCGTATGCTTCCCCAGAGAAGATCAGAGTTCGACGCCCCTCGCGGTCGCGAAGTGGCATGCAGTCAGCGAAGGAACCTTCAATCGCAGTCCATCCTGCATAAACGCCAAGAGATTCATCGATCCACATTCCGGTTCGATGAAACGACTCGTGTTTGATCGAAGCAACCATGCGCAAAAGTTGCGGCTCCGCCCAATGGCGCGGCTTCTTCGTTATAAGACCAACGATTCCGGGCACGGTTTCTTGTTACTCCTGTCTGGCTGCACTGCGAGTGGTGGTTTGCCGGCTCACGCGAAACTCTGATTCTCGCCCCACATGTACGCTCGAGCGATAGAAGATACATCCCGTTTCCGCAAAAGTTCGCCCGTCAGATACAGGTATTCCTGCGGGTTGATGGGATGTGTTTCGAGTTCAACGACTGAGCGCTCTGAAACTGAGAGGATTTCATCAATGCGGCTCGGCGGCTCAAGTGGAGGAAGAGAGAAGAAGTAGTCGGTCAGGCGGAACCTTCGCGCGAGAAGACCGTCGATCATTCTCCGATACTGGCGGTTCAGGGATCCCTTCTCGGATGGCCTGAAAGAAAAATTTCTGCGCACGATTGCTCGAGCTGGAATCAACTTGCTGAACAGCACATTGGCGCAGAGATGCATGTGGTGGTGGCCGTCGTACCTGCGGGGAAGCTGACCGAAGAGTTTCTCGTATTCTTCAATCTGCGCCGAGACCACGTATTCAAAGGACGATGATAGTCCGGGATGGAAAACCGTCCGCGCAAATTTGTTCCGCCTGAGGTACCGCGTAATTCGTTCCTGGTGTTCTCGCAGCCTCGACGGAGCATTGGTATCAGAGAACGGCGTTGTGAAGTTCAAGTGAAGCCCGCAGTCGACTTGCCGTTCCCTGGAGATCCCGGCAGACCTTTCGGAATCTTCCATGTAAACCATGGCACTGGCTGATGACAGGCTGCCCATCGCCCAGCACTCGAAGATTCGATCCGTAGTCTCTCGATCTCTTCCCCAGTCGTCTGCGTTGATGATCAACGTTCCGGAGGCGCTGTGCTGCGATTGCGCCGCTACTGTTTGTGCTCGCAGGGATGGCGCATCTGTACTTTCGGTTGTGATTCGCATGGCCACTCTACGGTTTTGAGCCGGCGTACAGGTCTGAGGGATCACGCTGAACGGAACCGGAAGTGGAACGACCGCCGAGACGAAAGATCTTTTTCAGGCGCTGCAACTGTTCCCGCTGATGGAAAGCTACAAGCTCCCTGGAGACCGGGCGTTCCACGCGACGTAGCGCACCCCAGAAGTAGCCTGCCCCTAGAGCAAGACCGCCGATGCAGATGGGAGAGCGCGTCATCTGGTAGCAGGCCCGAAATACCTCCCACAACGGATGGTTGCCGATCCGGTAATCTTTCACTCCGTATTTGAACCTTGCATTGACCACGCTCTGCTGGGCGGTTCCGATCTCGCGATGGTGAATGCATACTTTCTCGGTCCAGGTTCGGGTCTTCCAACCTTTCATCCTGGATGAGATGACGGCAATGTGATCGATTGAACCGCCCTTCACGGGAACGTAGCCACCGATCGCTTCGAAGCACTCGCGGCGGAATACCTGACAAGCGCCTGACACATGTTCCCTGCTAACAAACCGGTAGTCGTACATTCCACCGGAGAGTTCCTGGAATGGAGTGCCCGTTAGCCCCAGGTTGGAGTCCTCAGCAATTTTCGCGAGTAGAAACTCGAAATAATCCGGCTCGAAGGAGATGTCGCCATCAAGGCTCACGATCACCTTATAGTCAAGATTCTTGACTTCGGCATATCCGGTATTGAATGCGAAGACCTTGCCGGCGAAGTTTCGTTCTTTTCGTTCCGGGGTTCGCACCAATTGTATCCACGGATATTCCTTGGAGTACCGCGCTACGATGTCATCCGTTCCATCCGTCGATCCATCGCTGACAACCACCCACTTCAAGGGGCGAACAGTCTGGTTCGCTACGGACTTCAAGGTAACCTCGATGAGGTCTGCCTCATTGCGAGCCGGAGTGATGATCACGTAGCTTGGGTGGGTTGGCATTAGAGCTTTGTTCCTATCAGAGAGTCAAGCAGGCAGTCTGTTTCGAGTTTGCAGGCGTAAGTTGCGAGAGAAGATTACGATTCCGTTGCTGCTTTGAATCTGCGCTCGTAATAGGCCCTCCGCAGGTCACGCAGTTTTTCGGCTACTGACTCAGGGACCCTATCTGCCAAGCGGTGATGCATGCCCAGGCGAAGAGCCATACGACCAAGAGGCGTCAGCGGGACGTAGTATCGGGGAATATCGACTCGCTCGAATCCGTTTACTTCTTTGAAGTGAGAGAGGCTGTCTTCCTTCTTGCCGTAGTTGAAGTTTTCATAAATGAGATAGGAAACGTTTCGCTCAGCGCATGCCCTCACGGCCTCGGCAATGAGCGCGTTTGTGGGCGCCTTCTCTTTGTGCTGAACCATCGACAGAATATGGACCAGGCATGCTTGAGTCCGGCTCTCATCCATTGATAGCTTGATGAATCCGATCATCGTCTCATCTACAAATGCGCCGACGAAAACGCTCCGATCCAGGAATGTGCCCGCATATTCTCGCGCCTTCTCATACGTCATTCCGTAGTAGGGGAAACGCTTGCCCTGGCGAACCGGAGTTTCGTTGTAGACACCGCAAATGCCGCGAATCAATTCATCGCCAAACGGAACTTCTCGCAGGATGACTCCGCGCTTGCCCGCTTGACGTGCGCGATTGCGCGGGTAGGATCGAATCTGATTGTTCCACCAGTTGTCGAACGTAGAGACGGGTAGCACCGCGAGGTTATCCATTTCAACTTCATACGGGTATCGAGGAGACACATCGGGCAGCCCTTGAAGGAATGTGAAAATATCTACGCGATCCTTGCATTGTGTGAGGCTCTTAATCTGCACTTCTGGATTTTCGGGGAACGTATACTTCTCCCCTTCCATTCGCGCAATCCGCAAAAGCCCGCCGCGGATCCTGATACCGTTTTCGCACCGATTCATGAAACCAGACCTCGTTTTTGCCCGACACGCCGAGCGGCTATAAATGCAGTCACGGGCTGCAGGCGGCAGCACGTTCTCCTATAGAGAATTCAGCAATGTGACTTACGCCGATCGCTCTGCAGCCACGAGGGTCGCTTCACCCTGGCGCTTCGCGCAAAATGCCTGAACCTCTCGCACAACCTTCTCCAGATCTTCGAGGGAGAGCTGGGGATACATGGGAAGCGATACGATCTCGGTTGCGCAACTTTCGGTTACCGGGAAATCGCCGACGCTGTAATTCATCGATGCATAGGCGCGTTGCATGTGAAGGGGCACCGGATAGTGGATTGCAGAGCCGATTCCTGCCTCTTTCAGATGCTGCATCATGCCGTCACGGTCACTGGTGCGAATCACATAGAGGTGATAGACGCTGCGAGACCACGATGGCTCCCAAGGAAGCCGGATAGCATCGCAATTCGCGAGCAGCCTGCTGTATTCGGCAGCCCTCTCGCGACGCAGTTCATTCCATGCCTTCAGGTGTCTGAGCTTGACGTGCAGAATGCCGGCCTGCAATGCGTCGAGGCGTCCATTGTAGCCTTCGATGGCATGGTAATACTTGCGGCTCTGTCCATGATCGCGAAGCATCTTCATCTTTTCAGCCATGCCGGCATCGTTTGTCGTGATCGCGCCAGCTTCGCCGCAAGCGCCGAGATTCTTACCGGGATAGAAGCTGAATGCAGCCGCGCGCCCCATCGAGCCGGCCTTCATCCAGCGGTTCTGCTTCTTCGAGAAGTACTCTGCGCCGTGCGCCTGACAGGCATCTTCAATTACGATCAGGTCGTATTCCGCGGCGAGTTCAAGGATTCGATCCATGTCCGCAACTTGACCGTACAGATGCACCGGCACAATCGCCGTAACCGGCCGGCCGCTGCGCAGGCTCATGAGCTTTCCTGACGCGTCGCGAACGCACTTCTTCTCCAGATAGCGCTGAAGCATGACGGTAGACATGTTGTAGGTCTGCTCGTCGACGTCAACAAATTCGGGAATCGCCAGGGCCTGCGAGATCGCCTCGGTTGTGGCGATGAATGTGTTTGGAACCGTGAGAACAACATCGCCGGGCTGTACTCCGCTGGCCATGATCGCAAATCGCAAAGCATCCGTGCCGCTGTTCACAGCAATTGAATGCTTCGTCTCGCAGAATTCTGCGAAAGCGGTCTCGAAATTCTCCACCATCGGACCGCCAATGAAACCAGCAGTGCGAAGGACGCGTTGGAACAAGGCAGTAAGTTCCTCCTCAAGCTCGACATGAGGAGTTACCAAATCTAAAAACGGGATTGCCACGTCAGTATTCATCTTTTCTCCTGACTTGTGCTTAGTTAGTTCTGATGGAAATTTGTTTCGTTCCAGCCGGAATCGATCAAGCGAAGGCGCGAGCACGAACCGTGCTTCCTGCGCCGCCGCGAAGGAATCTTCTTATTTTGTTTCCAGGTATCTCAAAACCTTGGCCGGGTTGCCGGCCACCACCGCGTTGTCGGGCACGTCGCGCGTGACTACGCTCCCTGCCCCGACGATCGCATTCTTTCCTACAGAGATATTCGGAAGGATGGTCGCTCCAGTGCCAAGGGAGGCGCCTTGCTTGATCAGAGTCTTTTCGACCTTCCAATCTGCTTCAGTCTGCAGGCCTCCGTCGGCGGTGGTTGCGCGAGGATAGCTGTCATTCGTGAACATGACGCCGTGACCGATAAAGACGTTATCTTCGATCGTCACTCCTTCACAAATGAATGAGTGGCTCGAGACCTTGCAGCGGTTTCCGATCTTTGCGTTCTTCTGGATTTCAACGAACGCACCGATTTTCGTGTCATCGCCGATCTCGCAGCCATAGAGGTTGATGAACTTTGAAAGCCGGACGTTCGCTCCCAGCTTTACGTCGTCTGCGATGCTGTTGAAGGAGTTCACAGGTAGACCAGCGCACCTTTCTTCTTGAGTGACTCATCTGCGGTCTCCAGCATGCGGACTACGCGAAGCCCGGCACATCCGTCGTTAAAGGGCCGCTGGCCGGTCGAGGCGCATTCGACGAAATAGGCCATCTCCTGTCGGAGGGCCTCGCCCTGCTCCAGTTGAGGAGCCCACATGTCTCCGGAACGATAGCTTACGAGCAATTCGTACACGCCTTCCCTGCTGCCGATCTGGACACCTTTGTCATAGATCTTCAGCTTCTCGTCGGCCTCGAGGTCGTTCCATACGAGCATCCGCTTTTCGCCCCCAATAAGGGTGGTTCTCACTTTCACGGGCGAGAGCCAGTTCACATTCACGTGAGCGATGACTTTCTCCGGAAAGTAAAGCGTCATATAGGCGACATCTTCGTGGCCGTTCAAGTGCCCTTGCCCGGTAGCAACTACGGCCTGGGGATCGCCCTTGAGCAGATAGTCCATGATTGAAAGGTCATGGGGAGCGAGGTCCCACAACACATTGCAGTCATGCTGGAAGAGCCCCAGATTTACGCGGGTTGAATCGTAGTAGTACAAGGGGCCCAGGGCGCCATCGTCAACGAGCTGCTTGATCTTCTTCACCGCGCCCGTAAACAAGAACGTGTGATCGACCATCAAAGTCAGGTTTTTCTGGGCCGCCAGATTGATCAGTTCTTCACCCTGCGCGGAGGTGCTGGTGAAGGGCTTCTCCACAAAAACGTGCTTTCCATTTTGCAAAGCTGCCTTTGCCAGTTCGAAGTGCGTCCACACGGGAGACACTACCGCCACCGCGTCGATTTCCGTCGACGTAATCACTTCGGTTGCGCTTGCAACCACCTTAATTCCGGGATGAGCCTTCTGAGCCCGAGTGCGGGCCTGCGGGCTGATCTCCGCGATAGCCAGAACCTGAGAACCCTCAAGTTGTGCGAGGTTTCTCACGATGTTCGGGCCCCAGTAGCCGTAGCCAATGACGCCAAACTTCATGATTCGCCGACTTTCTGCAGAATCGCTGATTGGTTGGGGGATGACGTGCGAGGGTTTCCAGACCGGGATCAGTGAGGATCTCTGCCAGTGATGAGTTTGAGTTTTTCGAGTTGTTTAGTAAGCGCCTGAGCCGCGAATTACGGCGAGAGGTGTGCGCAGAAGGATCTTCAGATCGAGCCAGGGATTCCACGAGATCGCGTACTTGAGGTCAAGGCGGACCATCGCGTCGAAATCAACCGTGCTTCTTCCTGTCACTTGCCACAAGCCGGTGATACCGGGCTTCACGTCCAGCAGCCGACGGCGATGCCAGGTCTGGTAGGCCGCCAACTCATATGGAATCGGGGGACGTGGGCCGACCAGGGACATCTCGCCGCGCAGAACGTTGATGAACTGAGGCAATTCATCAAGGCTGGTCTTGCGCAGAAATGCTCCGAGGGGCGTGATTCTTTTATCACCTTTGAGCTTGTAAACTCCGCCTCCGCTCGCGTGGGCTGCTTCACCCTTATTGATCAGCTTCGTTACATACTCGCGATGGACATTGTTGTCGTTATTGACATACATCGAGCGGAATTTGAGAAATTCGAATTGCCGTCCGTGTTGACCAACGCGCTTCTGCCGAAACAAGATCGGCCCTCTGGAAGTGGCCTTGATGGCAAGCGCAATCGCCACGCAAAACGGAAAAAACAAAACAAGAAGAATGAGGCTGCCAATGATGTCAACGGTCCTCTTGAAGATCAACAGAGGCTTTTTGCTGCTGGCTTGCTTCGAAATGTCCGGGTACAACGCAGGATTGCTTGGGCGTCCTGGACCATTCTCGTCCCAGTCGTCCGGGTAATAGTGCAGAGAGATGCTGATCAGGTTGAACTGTTCAAAGCTCAATTCCTCCCTCAGCGTGCTGGTCGCACGGGTAAGGATGGTCATGAGAAGTGCGCTTTTCTCGCCCGGGACGAGCCCTGTGAACAATGCGCCGATTGTGTTCTTGCCCTTGTACCAGCCCACGACATCCGTATCGCGGCTCGAAGCGAGCAAAGAAGTCATCACGATTTCGAGAGCCGGAGCCGTTTTCGTGCTGTTCTGGTTCGAAATCTCGACGAGCATGAGCACGAAGGGTGACTTCGATCGCTCGGTGCGTTTCCTCTCAATAGCGATCACCCTCCGAAAACTTTCCTCGTCGAGGGAAACCCGCTCTACGGCCGGTTCGCTGAGTGGATCAATAAGATTGACTGGACGACCCTGCGTTCCCGTGTTCACTTGTCCTCCCAAGGCGTAGGCTCCTCATGCTCCAGAACAGCAAATCGCTTTACTTCTTAATCTGCAAATCAAGGTGTTTAAGGGGAGCGGTAAGAAGCGCATTTCAAGAGCCTGCAAAGTCCAACAGAAGAATCGCGGTGCACTGTGAACATACTCAAGCACACATAAGATTAGTGAATCAAATCAACTTTCCGCATCGTCGTTTGGTAACCGATTTGTGGGGCGATAGTAATAATCTGAGTGCACTACCGACTTGGAGCTGTTCAAAACCGCTCCAATCACCTTCTGATTGGACAGCGCCTCCAACCCCCGCTTCAGCTGTTTCTTTTGAGTGATGCCCAGCCTGGTCACCAGGAGGATGCCGTCGGACATATTTGTCCAGACACTGGTGTCCGCAAGCGGAAGGATAGGGGGCGAATCGATGACCACCCAGTCAAACCAGTTTGTCAGCTGTTCCATCATCGGGATGATTCTGCCCGACTGTAGCAGTTCCAGCGAGTTGCCCGTTGCCATACCCGCCGGAAGAATCCAGATTCCCGGGCCGTCGAGCCTGTACATGCTGTCGATCAGGGAATTCTCACCGTTCAACCACGAGCAAATCCCGGTCTTTGTCTGAACCCCGAAGATCTTGGATTGCGTGGGGCGGCGGATATCTCCCTCCAGCAGTAGAACCTTTTGCTGCGTCCGCAACGCCAGAGTGCAGGCCAGATTGGCAGCAACCGTGCTCTTCCCTTCCTGTGGGATCGTGCTGGTGACCAGGACTTTCTTGAGAGGACGCTGCCGACGAAGATGCCTCAGGCGAACACCAAGCAGATGAAATGCTTCGCTGGCTGAGCTTTCATTGTCAGCCAGCGCTACAAGATGGCTCTCTGTCGAAGGCGCGATCTTGATGACCTCGCACTCCATCGGTCCCTCAGAACGGTCCGCCTCAGTCCGAGCCGTAGGGGGCGCCAGGAGTTCGGACGAAACTGAATTGGCCGCTCTCGTCGACTCTGCAATCGGTGAATCCTCGACGAGGATCGAGTTCCATTGATCTCGCGTGGATGGGCCCTGTTCAGCCCGCTGCAGTAGTTCCGTCGCGCGGGCTTTAGCGGCAGCAGAATTATTACCGCTTCGCTCGGCTTCCGACCGCTGTAGCGCGTCAAATATTTGACTCATGTTTTCCTGCTTTGATCGGTATCGGTTGACTCAAATCTGAAGTGGGCGCGGCGCCCCGTTGCGTCGCTGCATAGAGATCCAGGAAAAAGTTCTTCGCTCGCTCCAGGTCCTGATCCGACTCACCGAGACCGTTTTTGGCAATCTTGGAGCCGTTTGTATTGAGATGGAAATCCTTTGCAACACCGACAATCACTTCCTGTGGGATAGTCGTCAACTGACGCGCATATCCGGTAATCAAAGCGTTCTCGCAGATGGTGTTGATCAGGCGGGGGAATCCTCGGGAGTACTGATGAATCGCCTTCACCGCGTCCGGAGCAAACAACGGCTCTCCACGCTTCGCATCTCCGGCAATCGTTAGTCGCTCTTGAATGTACCGTTCAGTGTCCTGCTCATCTAGAGGAGTCAAGTGCGCTCGAAGTGCAATTCTCTGCTTCAAAGGCCTCAGCTCGAATGAGTCGAGCTTCAGATCCAACTCAGGCTGCCCGACGAGAACGATCTGCAGGAGTTTGTCGTCGTTGGTCTCCAGATTCGATAGGAGTCGAATCTCTTCCAGGAGTTCCATAGACAGATTGTGTGCCTCATCAATTACCAGCACTGTTGTCAGGCCCTGCAATCCGCGCGACGTTACGTACCTGCTCAGTTCCAGCAATAGAGCACTTTTGCCAGTGTTCTCCTCTACCTTCAGGCCAAAGTCGGCTGCGGTGTAATGAAGGAATTCGTGGGGAGAGAGCCGGCAGTTGAAAAGGTATGCATAGGCGATTTCGCTGCTTTCTTTGAAGAGCTGCAGCAGGCAGCGAAGCATCAGGGTCTTACCGGTCCCAACTTCTCCTGTAACAACCACTACTCCCTTATGACGTCGAATTCCGTAGTACAGCGCAGCGAGTGCCTCGTTATGCCGCACTGTCGGAACGAAGCAAGTCGGATCCGGCGTGAGGTCAAACGGGTTTCGCGTTAGATGGTAGAAACTCTTATACATGTGGGCTGTACTATCCTCGCAGATAACTGTAAGCAGACCCAGCGGCAATCACCAGACCAACAATTGCCGTTACCGTCCACCCCCAGACCATTCGCTTATTCGACCTTTTCAGATCTGCCGGATTCTCTACTTCCGGGATCTCCGACATCACCTGCATTGAGAGCAGTGACTTAATTTCCTTTTCTCCATGCAAGCGATCGTCGAAAAACTCGAAGAGGAAGACCACCAGCGCTCCTGCTGCGATGCCAAACAGAATTCCCAGGCCGCAGAACTTAAGGCGATTGGGAAAGTCTGGTCTCGTGGGCACACTGGCCGGATCCAGCATGGTGAACCGTTCACCCTGCTGCATTCGCTCCATGCTCGTAGCCATCGCAGACTGATTCTTCTTCTTGAAAAGATCGTCATAGTTGGCTTTTGACTGCTCATAACCGCGATTGAGGTCTGCGAGTTGCTGCTCGATACCAGGCTGCGAATTGAGTCGCCCCTGATATTGGTTGATCCGAGTCTCGAGTTCGGCCATCGCGCGTTCGCGATTTGAAATCTCAACCAGGTTGGCCTGGAGTTGCCCCTGCAGTTGTAGAAGTGGTCCGCTTTCCGAGTCACCCGCTTTTGAACCGGTCTTCGGGGTCGAAAGGAGCTCCTGGCGCTGCCTTTCCGTCTTGGCAATCTGCGCCTTTACCTTCTGTACATCAGGATAGGAGTCCGTGTATCGGGAACTCAGGTCCGTGAGTTGGGCCCGCAATCTGGACAGCTCCTGATCAAGCGCGGTCACTTCCGACGGAGCGCCTTCCACGCTCCGTCCGGTAGCGTGAAGGTTTTTGTACTGCTCAATCAAGCTTTGGTAGTAGACTCGCTGCTGCTTCGCCGTGTTGAGCGAATCCTGCTGATTCTGCAGCTGCCCTTGTAGCCCAGCAAGGATCTGTAGATTGCTGGCCTGCTGAGTAGGAAGCGATCCCTCGTGAGCAGTCTCAAACTGGTGGACTTTGGCCTCCTGTGCCGCCAGCGACGCACGCGCGTCTTCGAGTTGCTGCTCAATGAAGTGCGTCGTGCCCTCTGACTGCGCCGCACGGACCTTTGAATCTTCGTTGATGAAAAGTTGGGTAAGCTCGTTCGTCACTCTCTGAGCCAGGACCGGATCGTTCGAAGTGAAACTCACTTTGAATGCAGATATCTCATTGTTCCGGTTCTGTACAAGGTCCACGCTTATTGCCTTTCGCATCGCGTCGACTCTGTCATCCGGGGTCATAGGCCTCTTGCTGTTTTCGTATAGATTGAGCTTGTCGGCAATTGTCAGCAGTCGAGTGCGGCTTAGAATCTGCTGACTGATGCTTTGCAGTCGGTCCTGCAGGTTTTGGTTTACGTTCGACGCGACGATGGACTCTGGCATTGTCGGCTGCTCTACCAGGATTAGCGTGCTCGACTTATACCGCGCGGGCAGTACCCAGCTCAATCCCCAGACCAGAAGCCATCCGATGAAAACCGGAATCAGGAACTGGATGTGCCTGCGCCGAACTAGATCCAGGTATCGGTCGAAGTCAAACTGCATTGACTCCGGTTCTTCAATCATCTCAGGCATCTTATCTTCCTATCGGACGGCTAAATCCGTATTTGACGGAAACGTAGACCCGGTTTGAATCCGGGGCGAAAAATGCGGACGGAACCTGAAGGTAGCTCTCGTGCACATGGCTGTAACCCACCGCGAACTCCGCCCGATCCTTGATGCGATGGGTCAGATCCGCTCCGGCTGAAAGCGTGTGCCCACCTGGGTAGAGGGTTGAGTTCACACTTTTGAGCAACGAATACTCACCATTCGCGCCGACGCTCCAGCCCCTACGAAAACTGTACCGACCGGTGAGGCCTGCCATGTTCGCACGAAATGCTCCGTTCAAGCCCGGAGCACCTGAAACGAGGTGAGCGAAACTTACGCCCAGATTCGTACGAAGCGTCTGCATTCCAAGTATCCCCTGTGCCGCCGGAGTCCATGCGCTTTGCTTTGCGACACTAGGCGTCGAACTTGTGTAGCGCTCAGGACCTCCAAGGACCGACAGCGAGAAGCTCTTTGTGAAGTAGTGAGTGTAGAACCCAAATAGATTGTGGCTTGTTGTCTGGGTGTCAATTGGATGTGTCACAAATTTCGTGAACTGATATACCGCGCCCAGATATTCTGCCCTGCCCGTCCTTCGGCTGTAGAAGGCGCTGGCCTCAGTATTGTTTCCGTTGTTCAGGCCGGTGAACTGAGAGTTATCAGTGTAGTGAAGAAAGGAGTAGGAACCGCTCCCGCCGATCATTGCATTCCTGGCGTACTGGTAATCAATCGCAACCGTGCTCAGGTTATTGATCTGATTCGCGAAAGGCGCAATCAACGTCGGATTCCCCGGCGCGCCAGTAACCCCGCCGGCAATAAATGGGTTCGATTGGTTGTAGGTGTTGTAGTTCTGTCCGAATCTGTCGCTGAATTGAATCACCGTGTAAGGAGTGAGATGGAAGCGGTAATCACCTGATGCGTCCTGGCTGATTCCGTTGAGCTGACTTGTGTGCTGATAAAGCGTGAATCCCGGGCTGTAACGCAAGCTTTCGCCATGCCTCGGAGTCCTTCGGTCGATGGTGATCGAAGGAAGAAAGTAGTACACTTCGTCGCTGACCGGCGTTTCACCTTCCATCAGGTTGTCTACATAGGACCCCGTAAATACCAAACCTGCGTCAAAGAAATTGGTGCGCGACTCAACCCCGACCACCACAGGGTACGCATCGTGACTCACAGGTGGCGGAGTCATCATATGCAGATCGTCCAGTCCAGTCCCACTGCCCGTCGCAGCAGGTTCAACCTGAGACCACGCCGGCGCGCTGGCTACAATCACGAGTAAGAAACAGGCAATCTTCAACATAAAAGCCTCAAGGAACAATAATCGTGTCATTCGGCTCTAGCTTTACGTTCTGAGCCGTGTTTTTGCCTTTGACGAAGTCCTTGTAATTGAACTTCAGGTGCGATTCCTGCCCGTCAGAGCTCTTTCGGAGCACATACACGCCCGATTTCTTGGCGAAATCTCGAAATCCTCCCGCCGCTGCGATTGCGTCCATGACGGTGGTTTCTGTCGTTAGCGGGTAAGAACCTGGCTTGGTTACTTCGCCAAGAACGTTGTACTTTCTGCTGTTCACCTTCTCCACGACAACCGTGACTTCGGGGGTCGTAATGAAGTTCTTCAGCTTTTCGGTAATCTCACTCTCAAGTTGAGCGGGAGTGCGTCCGGTTGCTTGAATCTCGCCAACCAGAGGCAGCGAAATCTTGCCGTCGGAACGTACAGGAACCGATTTCGTCAGTTCCGTCTCTTTCCACACGCTGATCGCGAGAAGGTCGTCGTTGCCGATGACAAAACTGTCATCATGCGCCTTGTTCGCGGAGGCGGTACCTGACTGTGCCGTCGGGGCAGTTGCCGCTCCATCCGGCGGATTTTGCCCCAGTCCCGCTCCCCGAGCGAGAACCAGAACGAGTCCCAAGAACAACGCTTGCAGGGCAGTCAACTTCATTGGTGCTCCTGTGAATCCTCTGCGTCCGAAACCGGATCGCGCCGCGGCTGTGCCGCTTTCTATGCTGCTTCGAACCTGGCCCAAACTTCCCTTCACTAGTCGCCTGCCAGCGACGTGCGCAACTCTCGTCCCGCCTGCTTACGATCGACCTCATCAAGTGCCAGCACATTGTGCTGCACCACTGGAATCACATCCATCGCGTCGATCTCCACTGCGACAGATTGCGCCAGCATATCGACGGAAAGTACCAGGCGGTAAAGATTTTTTTTCCGAGTCAGAACTCCTTCGACTCCCTCGAGAGAACCACGAACCACTCTGACGCGCTCGCCGCAGCGCAGGTACGGGTGCGGTTCCACGGCGAATTGTCCCTGGACCGATCTGCGGATGGCGTCAATCTCTGCTTCGGGCAGTGTGGCTACGCGCTCACCGCGACTCAAGATCATATGGACGCCAGGGGTGGTAAGGACCGGCAATCGCCGCTCAATCGCACCTCTCACAAAGACGTATCCGGGAAAGAGCGGCAATGAAATTACCTTGCGCCTGTCCTTCCATTTTCGGGTCGAATCGTAGAGAGGCAGGAAGACCTCGAAGCCCTTCGCTTCGAGTACATCGCTCACCGTTTTCTCATGCTGGTGGCGCGTGTACACTGCGCACCATGCATTCTTCTCGGATCGCACTTCCCTTAGATTCAACAACTTAGCCTCTGCATTCTTGAAGCCACGACATAGCTTCGCCCTGTGAGCAACATGCTCAGGTTTTTTTTATACTCACTACACCCCAAGACCAGATGAAAGACGCTTAAGTCTCAGAACGTGCGAGGATTCCTGCTCAATACTCGGTGACCTGAGGTGCTTTCACAATGCCCTATTTGGGGTCCGCAATTACCGCTACGGTAACCTAGTTCAACCACCCAGGTAACCATGTCTCCGCTTACCGATCCGGGGCCCGTAAAATTGTGATTACAAAACCGATATCGTTTCAGTCCTTTCTTCGCAAATTTACATTGGCCTGTCTGGCTCCCGGTTACTTCCTGGTCATTGGTCACCAGCGGAATGTAAATTTGCCTATTCTAGCGCCGGCCTCGTGATCGGCTTCTGGTCTCCAATGGAACTCTCATAATGCGGTGTTTCCTGCCGCTCTCTTCAGATCCTGTGGCCGGCTTCTTTCGATCAAGAGCTTTCATCTCTTCGCGGCCAAAAATTACTATTCGTGCAATCCAGTTTTCGAGTTCCCGAATGTTTCCCGGCCAATCCCATTCCTGGAGCCTTACCAGCTCAGTTGGACTAAGCCGGATAGCGGGCCGGCTGAAGTTCCGCGCAAACTTCTCGATCAGGTGCTCGCAAAGTCCCGGTATATCCTGCTTCCTATCTCTAAGCGGGGCCAAATTCACCCGGTAGCCAAATTTGCCAGGGAGTGTCTCTGAAACCTTCCCCTGCAGAATAGCCACCTGCAGGTTGACGCTGGATGAACACACGATCCGCGGGCCAATGCTTGGCTCCGAGTTGTCAGCCCATGGCTGGACTTCGAGTGCCCTGACCAGCTTTCGCTGGAGTACAGGGTTCATCTCATTGATCTCATCCAGGTAGAGAGTGCCACTCGTCGTTGCTTCCGCCAATTCTGTCTTGCGGCCGTCCTTATGTCTGTCACCGATTCCCGAGCCCGACCGGAAGATCTCACTCTCGAGAACACTGGCTGGTGTTGATGCGCAATTCACTCGCACAAAGTAGTCAGAGAACCGTCGGGAATTGATGTGAATGTACCGAGCCACAACCTCTTTGCCCGTACCACTTTCTCCCTCAATGAGCACGGGGAGGTGGTTGTCGGTCGCCTCATCAATCCTGGTTCGAACATCCCGCATTGCAGGCGTGCTACCGAAGATTACGGCGGCATCTGGGACGGCGGAGGATCTGGCGGACGGAGAAGCTTCGAACATCATGCAATTGAAAAACTAAACGGCAGCTTGCAAGACACTCGCCAAATCCTGTGCAGGGGAACCTGCGGGCCGCACCGCTTGAATTTCTCCGGTTTCAGACCCATCTAGCTGATGTTTTCGAAGGTCGGAGGGGGAATCTAGGTGTGCAGAGTGTTGCACACTATTGCCACTCAGTGTGCAAAAGCTTGCACATCCCGGCCCTAGCTAGGGCCTTGTCAAAGATGCCCGGGGCGATAAGCGATGCTGCTGGATCTTGTACAACAAGCCGCGATAGCTGATGTTCAGAGCTCGTGCCGCATGCCGGCGGTTCCACCCATTGACTTCGAGCGCGTCTCGGATCATCTGAGCCTCGGCGCGACTCGTCATCTCCCGAACCGCAGATCGCATCCCCGATCCTCCCTCAATCCGGGAGAATTCGAGTTCGTTCTCCAGTTCCCTTCCCTGTCCCGCGGCAAGCTTCTTTTCCAGTTCTTGAATCGCGCCTGCCTCGTCACGCATGGTCATAGTTCTGGTGATGAAGTTTCGCAACTCCCTCACGTTCCCTCTCCATGAGTGCTGGAGAACCGCGTCCATCAGCCGCGATGAGAATCGCATCGGCGCACCGCCTCGCAATTCATCCGGGGACCTGCGCACGATTTCGTCGATCAAATACGGGATCTCTTCCCGACGCTCTCGCAAGGGTGGCACATTGATCGTGAACACATTCAATCGGTAATAGAGGTCTTCCCGGAACGTCTTGCCAACGAGTGCATCTTCAATCGGTACGTTTGTGGCGGCAAGCACGCGGACGTCTACTTTGCTGCTCTCTCTGGCCCCGAGCCGGTTGAGCTGGCCGTCCTGCAGCACATGCAGGAGCTTCGCCTGCATCTGCGCGCTCATCTCCGCTATTTCATCGAGAAGCAACGTGCCTCGATTGGCCAACTCGAATTTTCCTGGTTTGTCCTTGATCGCACCAGTGAACGCGCCCTGGCGATACCCGAACAACTCGCTCTCCAGCAAGTCCGCCGGCAATGCTGCGCAATTGACGTTGACAAATGCGTGAGCCGCGCGACGCGAATGCTTATGGATGAGGTGAGCAATCACCTCTTTGCCCGTGCCGCTTTCCCCTAGAATCAGCACCGGAGCGTCCACATCTGCCAGAAGGTGGACTTGACGATGGATCTTCAGCATCGATGGCGATGCAGCCAGAAAATACCTTCCGGCACCCAGCTCCTCTACGACTACCTTTGCCGGCGGTGAAGATATCTGTTCCGGGTTCTGAATAGCGGGACGGCCGACACTATTTCGCTCCACTAGCTGGAGAGGTCCGCACCCAAGGAGGGCAACAATGTCTTCCTCAGGCACTGGCGTCTCAATGAAGCGAGTGACGCCAATTTCCAGGGCAGTTTCTCTTAGTTGTTGATCAGTCGGCCCGCAGACGAGCCTTACGATCGAGGGTGGTGCCAGGCGGACGATCTCGCGCAGTCCGTGCCCATTGCCCGGGATCGACGCCTCGATGATCACCAGGTCTGGCTCAACGCCATTACTCAGGAGAGTTCTTGCCTGTTCGCAACTCGCCGCCTGCACCAGCTTGTGCCCTGCACGTTCTACAACCTTGGTGAAAAGCGCTCGCGTTTCGGCGGACCGAAAGACACTTAGGACAAGCATTATTGAGTTCACAAGGCACCCGAAGAAAGTTCGAAAAAGAATCAATTTTTCAGAGCGCGTGATGACGAATCCCACACGCATATCGATTCGAAAAAGTCCGCAGGAAGAAGATCAGCCTCAGAACACTACGAAGTGCTGAGACGTTAAGGAGGGATCTCTGCCTCCAAAAACCTAGCCTTGAGTGAGACGCTCTGGATGCACCCAGACTAAAAAATACGAAATGCGGACGGGCCAACGGTCGATGACTTTCCAGCGGTACAAGAACTTGAACCGGATGGAGTCATCACAGTAGGTCAGGCCGGGTTCTGAGTCAACAAAACTTTGGTAACAGACAATCTGTAAATGAATGAAAAATAAGCAACTTTTCCGCCACGCGTGCTAACGTGTTCGACAGAAGGAGTTCCTTCTACACCTTTTGAGCAAAACCGCGACTCGACGGTGGAATTGTGAATGTCCGTCCGTTGATGTCACATCAGACTCATTCCGCCTTTTGCCAGGAGACTCCACGTTGCGAATGAGTGCAAAACACGTCCCGCAGCGATTCTCCGCGCGGATCGCACTGCTGTTCTTCGTGTTCGGCGTTACCGGTTGCAGGAACGGACGAGAGGACGCATTGGCGCCAGCCGCAGTGGCAAATCCTGACATGTCGAAGCAGCACACCTACGCTACGCAGTTCCCGAAAACCGAGAGTCCAATCAGCGAAAACGGAAATTGGATCGGGGGAAGCAGCAGTGGGGCAAGTCTGAGAGAGGGCGGACACTTCTGGCACCGTGGCCGTCTCTGGGGCGACGTTGAGACAAGTTCAGGGCTAGCTTTTGGCGGAGATGAGCCGACGGAGTATGGCGATCCCACCGCGATACTGACTGGCGCCTGGCGACCTGATCAGACCGTCACAGCCACCGTCAAGATCAACAGAAACCCAACCGGCACCTGCTGCCACGAAGTCGAATTACGGCTTAGAACCGCGATTTCGCGCCATAGGATTACCGGCTACGAAGCCTACTGCAGCGTCATGGCTGCATATCCCTACTGCCATATAGCTCGCTGGAATGGCCCAAACGGCAGCTACTGGAACCTCGAGACACCAACTCCCAAGATCTATGTCGGCGATGGCGACGTCATGAAAGCCACCGTCACTGGAACGAATCCAGTTGTCATTACGCTCTTCAAGAATGGAATACAAGTTGCTCAAGCCATCGACACTGGTTCGGCAGGAGGCGGTTTCGGAGCATTCGGACCGTGGACATCAGGAAATCCAGGAATCGGCTTTTACAACGAGCATGACAATGACTGGAAGGATTTCGGTTTCTCCTCGTTCAGCGCAACAGATGGCAGCACCCAAATCAATTCATCATCTGACCGAAATTGAGTCCGGAAGATCATCTTCGCTGACCCATCGAACAACATCGCGCACGTTCCAACGCATCCACACTGGGTGACTGGTGTTTCCCGATGAAACTAGCCGTGAGTCCGCCGCTTCTTCCGATGCTCGCCAAGCGCGTCGATGCAATTCCCTCCGAAGGCAATTGGATCTACGAGCCCAAGTGGGATGGCTTCCGCGTCATCGTCTTTCGCGATGGCGATGATGTCCTCCTTCAGAGCAGGGACGAGAAGTCGCTCAATCGCTACTTCCCCGAAATGCTGGACCCCATTCGTAGACAACTTCCCAAACAATGCGTCCTTGACGGCGAACTGGTGATTTCGATTGATGGACACCTGGACTTTGACGCTCTTCAGCTGCGGATTCATCCCGCAGAATCGCGGGTGAAGCTGCTTGCGAAGGAAACGCCGGCCTCATTTGTGTTCTTCGATCTGCTGTGCAACGGAAAGGTCGACCTCCGCACCATGCCCTTCGCTGATCGCCGGGCCGAGCTTGAGTCTTTGCTGGAATCCGCGGAAACGCCAATTCATATCACGCCCGTGACGAAGGATCGAGAGACGGCAACGGACTGGTTCAAACGGTTCGAAGGCGCTGGACTGGACGGCGTTGTCGCCAAGCCTGAGAGTCTCCCATACCAGTCCGATAAACGCGTGATGCTTAAGGTTAAACACGAGCGCGACTGCGATTGCGTGGTCGCCGGATTTCGCTGGTACAAAGACGCCGCAGGAAAAGAAGTCGGTTCCCTGCTTCTTGGTCTGTACGACAACGAAAAAGTCCTGCAGCACGTGGGTGTGTGCGCGAGCTTTACCGCACCGGTGCGCCGCGAACTTCTCGCATTGCTCACGCCCTATCGCAAAGACGCACTGCGAGATCACCCGTGGAGGGGATGGGAGAGTCCGGAAGAGAGCGCCGCATCCGGTGAACATCGCATGCCTGGCGGGAAAAGCCGCTGGAGCCGAGGCAAAAATCTCGAGTGGGAGCCTGTACGCCCTGAATTGGTCGCCGAAGTCGCCTACGAACACATGCAAAGCGGGCGCTTTCGCCATATGGCCCACTTTCGGCGCTGGCGCGCGGACCGCAAACCGCAATCCTGCACATTCGGTCAATTGGAGGTCGTCGCACCTGAAGAGCTGAAATCGATATTCAAGCATGGCAGATAGCCGGCTACTCCACGAACGCGCGAGAGACTCGAACGATATAGTTCAAGGATGAAGCACTCGCCCCGGACAAACTCTTCCCGCAAATTCCTCCGGTATCTTCCTCTCAGAACTGGGAATCTCGGTCTCGATTTAGGGCTGATTCTTGTGCCAGTCGCATTCCTTGTGGGGCACACGAGCAGTTCGGCAGTGCTAACTTTTGTTGCCTCTGCACTCGGGATCATTCCACTGGCCGCATCCCTCGGCAAAGCTACAGAGGATCTTTCCAGCAAGCTTGGAGAAAAGCTTGGGGGATTACTCAATGCAACCATGGGAAATGCAACGGAATTGATCATCGCCTTCTTCGCGCTGCGCGAAGGTCACCAGGCAGTGGTAAAGGCGTCCCTTTCTGGAAGCATCATTGGCAATGTCCTTCTCGTGCTCGGCACAAGCTTATGGGTTGGTGGTGCTGGACGCGAGAAGCAGACCTTTGATCGGCGAACGGTGTCGGCCAGCGTCACGATGCTGTTTATTGCTGTCATAGCGCTCGTTATGCCGGCTGTATACGCCCTTTCGTTCCACGGTCACCTGACAACCAGCTCACCCGCGCTGGATCGATTCAGCATAACGACTGGGGCCATCCTGATCGCGCTGTACGCTCTCGGGCTGCTGTTCCAGATCAAGAACAGCGGGGAGGTTCCCATTGCCGGCGAAGAGAGCGATGTCTCGACTGAGCCGTCCTGGTTGCCGACACTCTCCTTGCTCCTCGCGACCGTATTGATCGCGCTGTTGAGCGAGATGCTGGTAGATCAGATCAGCGCAGCACAACACGCGCTCGGACTTTCATCGATGTTTGTAGGCGTGGTTGTTGTCGCCACAGTAGGCAACGCCGCTGAACACTCGACCGCAATTCTAATGGCTTACAAGAACAAGATGGACTTGTGCCTCTCGATTTGTATCGGGAGTAGTGTGCAGATAGCGCTGTTTGTTGCACCAGTTCTGGTCTTCGCATCCTACCTGCTTGGGAATCCGATGCAATTGGTCTTTTCACCACTTGAGATTGCCGGAATCGCCCTCGCGGTTATCACATTACAAATGATCGTGAATGACGGTGAGACTGTCTGGTTTGAGGGAGCCGAACTGATCGCGGCTTACCTGATCCTGGGGACAGCGTTTTATCTCGTTCCCGAGTGATATTTCGAGGGCTCTGTTCGTTAGGGCCAAGAGAAAAGCGAAGCGCATAACGCTTCGCTTTCGATTGGTATCAGCCCTCTCGGATCGCTAATAGAGTCGGAAGTTAACCTCGATGCTCATCATCACCGGCACTGGCTTACCTTCCTTCATTGCCGGCTTGAACTTGTATTTCCGCACCGCCTCCAGCGCCTTCTCATCAAGGCCCATGCCCAGCGGACGAACCACGCGAGGATTCTGCGGATTTCCTTGAGAGTCCACGATCAGCGAAATCAGCACCACACCTTGATATTTAGCGCGCCGAGCCTCGTCGCTGAACTCCGCCTCAGGTGTGAAGATCGGAATTGGCGCCGAAACACCACCACCAATTCTGTAAACGCCACCACCAGTGTTTCCACCCGTTCCCGGTCCAAATCCATTGCCGTTCCCTGACCCAAGGCCGCCGCCGTAACCGCTGCCCATACCGCCGCCGCCGCCGGAGCCATTCGACGCAAGACTCACATTGGCAGAGTTCTTCACACCGAAGTTAACCATCTGCGGGTTATCGGGGAGCGTAATGTCCTTCTGTACGTTTATTGCCGGGGTAAAGGCCAGCTTCGGCTTCTCCAGGATCGGAACCATCGGGGGCGTGATCGGATCTTTCATCCGCGGAGGCAGCTTGCCCTTCAGCGGATCGACAATGTCATGCGACCCACCACCGCCACCGCCGCCTGCGGGTGCGGTCATCTTGGGAGCCTTCAGAATGTCGCTCACGTCCACGTTGGTCAGATCGACCTTCGGCTTCACCACCGGATGGATAAGCGTGAGACCCAGCCAGATCGCCACCACCAGAATGGCAATGTTCACGATGCTGGAGGTTCCGACAGCCCACGGATTGGTCTTTACGGCCATCCGGTCTACTACCGGGATCGGGGTCGATGTCAGGACCAGGGGCGGAAGTTTGGGTGGGAAGAAGACGTCGTGGACCTGGTCGTAAAGTTCCTTCCAGATTGGCTTCTCTTCGAAGGCTTTTCCAAAGAACGAGTCAAACTCATGACCTTCGCTGGAGGGCAAGCCGTCCGTCGTATCCCGTCTCGTCTCTGTCAGTACGTCGTCTGCCATAAATGCCGATGTTGGACCCCTCTGAGGCGTGCGCCCAATAGAGCTATCGCCCGTCTCCCGGTCCATCACTCCATTATGCTCGACACTGCCTTCGCTTGTCTTTAGATGAGCCTGAGCAGCATCATGGCTTGTTGAATTCTCCAGAGATCCATACCGCTCCGAAGCAAGGGTTCCCATAAACGATAGACGGTCGTGGTGAGCAGGGGTTACCGCAAAATTCTCGTCGGTTCCATCATCAGAACTAATAGGAATCGAATCTGCAAATAGTTGGGATTAAAAGGCGGAATCATCTAGGGCAATCCTGGCCTTGAATCCCATTGGTTGTCAGGCGCCCATCCCTCCCCCACGCAGTCAATTGTTCTAAACTAAACATTCAAGATTCTCTTTCGATTCCTGGAGTTCCAATGTCTTCTGCGCCTGAACTAAAGGCGACCCTGTCTCTGCCGCAAACTGCCTTCCCGATGAAGGCAAATCTGCCTCAGAATGAGCCTCTCCGACTTAAAAAGTGGGCTGAGCTTCGCCTGTACCAGAAGCTTCGCGAGACCTGCGCCGGACGCCCGGCCTACCTCCTCCACGACGGACCGCCCTACGCCAACGGCCCGATCCATCTCGGCCATGCCTTGAATAAGGGACTTAAAGACTTTGTGGTCAAGTCGAAAACCATGGCTGGCTTCGACTCCCCCTATGTCCCTGGCTACGACTGCCACGGCCTGCCTATCGAGATCAAAGTCGATGAGCAACTGGGCCGCAAGAAGCTCGAAATGCCGGCACCCGCCGTACTGGAAGCCTGCCGTGCCTACGCCCAGAAGTACATTGACCTGCAAACGCAGCAGTTCGAGCGCATCGGGGTGTTTGGCCGCTGGCAAAAGCCCTACATGACGATGGCTCGAGACTATGAGGCCCGGACTCTTGAGGCTTTCTACGGATTTCTCGAAAAGGGCTTCGTTTACCGCGGGCTTAAGCCCGTCTACTGGTGCATCCACGACCGCACCGCCCTCGCCGAGGCCGAGGTCGAGTACGAGAACCACACCAGCCCATCTATATACGCGCGCTACCGGATGACCTCCTCGCCGGAAAGCCTGTCGGCTGCCCTCGCAGGCCGCGAGGTCTATACCATCATCTGGACCACCACGCCATGGACGATTCCCGCCTCCATGGCCGTGACTTTTCACCCGGACTTCGAATACGTGGCATTGGCGACTGAGGACGGCTCCGCCTACATCGTCGCGGCTGAACTCGCCGGGGCTGTGATTGCTGCCTGCAAGCTGGGCAATGCCACCGAGTTGGCCCGTTTCAAGGGCAGCCAGCTGGAGCACACAACTTACAAGCACCCCTTTCTCGAACGCAGCATCCTCGGGGTCCTCGGCACATATGTCACCGCCGACCAGGGAACCGGCGCTGTCCATACGGCTCCTTCTCATGGTGCCGACGACTTCTATACCGGGCAGAAATACTCCCTGGACCAGACCTGCCGTGTCGACTCCGCCGGCCGACTTCATGCCGACCCTCAATCATGGCTGCTTGCCTCGCCACCACCGTTTGAAGACAAGACGGTCTGGCAGGCCAACCCGATTGTTGTCGCCATGCTCGAGGAGCGCCGGGCTCTCCTCGCTGTAAGCGACCTGCAACACTCCTACCCGCATTGCTGGCGCTGCCACAATCCCGTCATTTTCCGCGCCACGGAGCAGTGGTTCATCTCGCTCGAGACGCCGATGAAGCGAGCCGACGGTTCTGAAACATCATTTCGCCAATTGACGATTGAGGAAATAGACAAGGTCGTCTGGGATCCCTCGTGGGGCAAAGAGCGCATCACCAACATGATCGCGACCCGACCGGACTGGTGCATCAGCCGTCAGCGAATCTGGGGCGTGCCGATTGCGGTTTTCATGTGTGAAGGCTGCAACGATCCCATCATCGAGCCCGCGCTCGATCGCAAGATCGTCGACCTGTTCGAACGCGAAGGCGCGGAAGCGTGGCACACCAGCGCAATCTCCGATCTTCTGCCTGCAGGAACCAAATGCGCGAAGTGCAGCGGCGTTTCGTTCCGGAAGGAGACCGACATCCTCGACGTCTGGTTCGACTCCGGTACCAGTTGGTTCGCTGTGTGCGAGTCTGACGCAGACCTCAAAGGAATCTACAAGAATTTCCAACAGGAAAAGGGAGTGCAGACCTTGTATCTCGAAGGCGGCGACCAGCACCGCGGCTGGTTCCACTCTTCCCTGCTCACCTCTGTAGCTCTTCGCGGACGCGCTCCCTACTCGCATGTTGCTACCGCCGGCTGGACGCTCGATGAACAGGGCCGCGCCATGTCGAAGTCGCTCGGCAACGGTGTCGACCCGGTCGACATTGCCGAACGTATGGGCGGCGAGATTGTGCGCCTCTGGGTAGCGTCCATCGACTTCAGAGAAGACATGGCGGCCAGCGAAAACCTGATGGCTCGCTGCGCCGAGCTCTACCGCAAGCTCCGCAACACGTTTCGTTTTCTGCTTGGGAATCTCTCGGGCTTCGACCCTGCGCGCGACCGTGTCGCCGAGGCGGAGTTGCTGCCGCTCGATCAGTACATGCTGGCCCGTACCCGCGATCTGGCCGAGAAGATTCTGGGCTTCTACGAGACATTCGAATTCCATCGCGTCTACCACGCCGTCAACGAGTTTGCGATCGTCGACCTAAGCTCCTTTTATCTCGACGTGCTCAAAGACCGGATGTATACCTTCGCGCCAACGAGCAAAGAGCGCCGCTCCGCGCAGACGGTGTTATGGCAGATTACGGAAGCTCTCGTCCGCCTGGTCGCGCCCATCCTCAGCTTCACAGCCGACGAGGTGTGGGAGTACCTACCCAAGATTGACGGACGCGAAGAGAGCGTGCACCTGGCGCTCTTTCCGAAGCTCGAATCAATCTTCTCTGCGGCCACCGCGCCTGTCCTGGACGAGTGGAAGCAGATCTTCACTGTGCGTGACGAAGCTCTCCGCGTCCTCGAAGAAGCACGGCAGGCCAAGCGCATTGGCAAGGGTCTCGAAGCCGATGTAGAGATCGCGGCCTCGGGCGAGCTCTTCGCTCTTCTCCAGCGTCACGCCGTGGGTTTAAAGGAGATCATCAACGTCTCGAATGTCCGAGTGATCGAGAGCAGCAAAGACGTACCCCTTGCCGTGACTGCCCTTCCCGCCAGTGGCCACAAATGCGCCCGCTGCTGGAACTTCATGCCTGAAGTGTCGAACTTCGGCATCTGGCAAAACGTTTGCACGCGCTGCCACAATGCGTTGCACGAGATGGGAGTCCCCGAACCCGAGCCGGAGGCCGCTAAGTGAGTTCCACTCCGCCTCGCAAGCTCCCATGGCTGCTCCTGCTCTCGGCGCTCATCATCGTCGCTGATCGATATACGAAGTCGCTCGTCTCCAGCCGCATTGCGTTAGGCGATGCCATCAATGTCATCCCTGGCTTCCTACGCATCACGCACTGGCTCAATGAAGGAGCGGCCTTTTCTCTTTTCGCCGACTCTACCTCGCCCAATGTGGTGCGATGGGGGCTGATCGCGTTCTCAGCGATTGCAGGCCTGGCTGTACTGATCGCGCTTGTTCGACTCGGCAGCCGCATCAGTCTCACTACTGTCGCTCTCGCCCTGGTCCTTGGCGGCGCGATCGGCAATCTGCATGACCGCATCCGCTATGGCTCCGTCGTCGACTTCATCGAAGTTCACATCTTCGGCTACCATTGGCCCGACTTCAACGTAGCCGACAGCTGCATCGTCATCGGCGCATGCCTGCTCGTCCTCGACTCCCTCTTTCCCCGCAAGGAAACGGAGAGCCCCTCCGTTGAAGTGCAACAACCCTAGCCTGTTATTCTCGGGTCTACTCGTTCCAGTCCCCATTCATCCCTCAGGAACTTCACCTGGTCACACCGGGTAATCCCTGACGTGCACCCAGTCCCCTAGAATTGATACAGGCCCAGCCGGGTGCCGCTTGTTTGCTGAGGTATGGGATCGGTCTCTCCCAACCTCTCGCACCTGAGGACCGGAGAGACAAAGTCCAGCGTGGACCGAATTTCAAGAGGATTGAATGAAGATTGGTTGTAGTTTCCCCCGTACCTTTGCCTGTTGCCTGTTAGCTTGTTGCCTTTCGATAGCCGCGTCCGTCGCCCAGGCTCAGCGCCTTCCCGGCACCGTCCTTCCCGAGCACTATGCGCTCACTCTTACCCCCGACCTTAAAGCTGCGACTTTCTCGGGCATCGAGACCATCGACGTCATCCTCACCAAGCCAACAACCAGCATCACGCTTAACGCCAGCGAACTTACCTTTGGTTCCGTTAAGATCTCCTCTGCCGGCAAGGACCAGATGGCCACCGTCTCGCTCGACGGCGAAAAGGAGCAGGCAACGTTCACAGTTCCCAACGAGCTTGCCGCCGGCAAAGCCTCCGTCCGAATCGAGTACAACGGCATCCTCAACGGCGAACTTCGAGGTTTTTATCTTTCTAAAACGGAGAAGCGAAACTACGCTGTCACGCAGTTCGAGTCTACGGACGCCCGCCGCGCTTTTCCTTCGTTCGACGAACCCGCCTTCAAAGCGACGTTCGATGTCACGCTGGTCGTCGATAAGGGCGACACCGCGATTTCCAACGGCCCGATCGTCAGCGACAAGCCCGGTCCAGCGGCCGACAAGCACGCGATAAAGTTTCTCACTACCCCGAAGATGTCTACCTACCTCGTCGCTTTTCTGGTTGGGGACTTCAAGTGCTCCTCCGGCACACAGGATGGTGTTGCCATCCGCACCTGCTCTACTCCCGACAAGGTGGCACTTACCCCATATGGCGTGGACGTTGCGAAGTACGTGCTTCACTACTACAACAGCTACTTCGGCATTCCCTACCCTCTCAAGAAACTCGACCTCATCGGTCTGCCCGATTTCGAAGCCGGAGCAATGGAGAACTTCGGCGCCATCACCTATCGGGAGACCGCGCTCCTGATTGATCCCAAGACGGCCTCTGAGAACGCCAAGCGGGAAGTTGCGCTTGTTATCGCGCACGAGATGGCACATCAGTGGTTCGGCGATCTCGTCACGATGCAGTGGTGGGACAACCTGTGGCTCAACGAGGGCTTTGCCACGTGGATGGAGAACAAACCCGTCGCTGCCATGCATCCCGAGTGGAACATCGATCAGGTTGTCACCGCCGGCCTGAACAGCACACTCAACATCGATGCCCAACCTACGACCCGCGCCATCCGCGCTCGCGCTGAGACGCGTGAAGAGATAGAGCAGATGTTCGACGGTATTTCCTACGGCAAAGCCAGCGATGTGCTTCTTACCGTTGAGAATTACGTCGGCCCCGAGACTTTCCGCAAGGGCGTGCACAACTATCTCTCTTCACACCTATATGGCAATGCGACCGCTGAGAACTTCTGGAACTCGCAGACTGCCGTCAGCCACAAGCCGATCGACAAGGTCATGGAGAGCCTCATCGGACAAGCCGGAGTTCCTCTTTTGACTTTCGGCCAGCCATCAGGCGGCAAGGTATCGGTCTCGCAGAGGCGCTTTTACCTGAGCCCCAGCATCGAGCCCGACGCGTCGCAGAAGTGGACTTTACCGGTGTGTTTCAAGACGGCCGGCAACAAGCAGGATTGCCAGCTTCTCACCCACGAATCGACTTCGCTCAACGTCCCCGAGAATCAGCCGTTCTTTGCTAATGCCGGCGGCAAGGGCTACTACCGCACCGCGTACACACCAGGCGACTACTCCGCTATCACTGCGCATCTCGAATCTGCCCTCACGCCTGCCGAACGCATCAGCCTGATCGGCGATGAGTGGGCGCAGGTCCGTGCCAACAAAGCTACTGTCGGCGACTACCTCAACCTCGTCTCCGCTGTGAAAGGGGACGCAAACGCTGACGTGATTTCCTCCACCCTGGATGGGCTCAGCTCCATCTGGGAGCGTGTCGCCGCGACGCCGCAGGATAAAGAAGCCCTTGAAGCGTGGTGCCGCCAGACCTTTGCGCCGCAGTATGCAAAGCTCGGTCCACCCTCCGCGTCCGATACCCCGAACGAGAAGCAACTGCGTGCTTTGCTATTTGCGACGCTCGGCAATGCCAAGGACCCTCAGATCCTCGCGCAGGCTCGTGAGATCAGCCAGAAGTATCTCGCCGACCCGAACTCAATCGATCCCAACCTTGCGCAGACGGCTCTGCAGATCACTGCGCGCAACGGCGATGCTGCCCTGTTTGATGAGCTGCAGAAGGTCGCCGAAACCTCCACCAACCCTGAAATTCAATCGGGTGCGCTCCATCTGCTCGCGCTGTTCGAAAATCCCGAATTGGCGCAGCGTGCGCTTCAGTATGCAGTTTCCGGCAAGGTGCGCAACCAGGATGCTGCGATTCAGCTGGCCATCTCGCTTGACAGCGACGAGAATCGCGAACTGACATGGAAGTTCATTCAGGACCACTGGGACGAAGTTAAGAAAGAGTTCACCCCTGAATTAGGTTCAGCTCTTGTGGGCGCGACCAGCGCCTTCTGTTCTGAGTCCGACCGCGACAAGGTCTCGCAATTCTTTTCCACCCACAGAGTTCCTGCCGCCGATCAAACTCTCAAACACTCCATCGAGCGCATCAACGGCTGCATAGAGCTACGCAAACTCCAGGAGCCGAACCTTCACGCATGGCTGGAGACTCAATCGCGCTCTAACACCAACTCTGCGCACTGATCATTGATCAGCCAAGACTGCGACCGCGCCCATTTTCACTAAGCTATCGAGATGAATGGGGCATCGTGGCGCGGTTTGCTTCGTCATCCAGCCTTCCAGATGTTACCTTGAACCCAAGATGACACGCTCAACTTCCCTTCTTCTCGCCGCAGTTGTCGTCCTCTCCCTCTCTGCCGCAGCCCAGCAAGATGCCAAACCCGCCGCGACGCAGGCGGTGCTGGCCGGCAAGCTCATCGACGTCCGCACGGGCAACGTGCGACAGCACGCTTATATCGTGATCGCCGGCGATCGCATTCAATCCATTGCGGACTCCGCTCCCAGCGGCGTGCCGGTTACCGATCTCTCCTCCTACACTGTCGTGCCAGGCCTCATCGATGCGCACGCGCATACGCTGTCTGATCCGACGTCGCAGAGCATCGCTGTTGGACTGCGCACTTCCATTCCGCAACACACGCTGTGGGGCGTCTACAACCTCCGGCTCTGGCTGGATCACGGCTTCACCTCTCTACGCGACGCTTGCGAAGGGCCGGCCGACTATCCGCAGTTCGCGCTGCGCGACTCGGTAAAGCGCGGCATTATCCTCGGTCCTCGTATCACAGCTGCCGGGAGCTGCGTCTCGCTCACGGGCGGACACGGCGACGGCACTCCCTTCTCCGCCGACATGGAAGGCCCGCGCCGCACCAATGTTGCCGACACTGTGGACGACATCGCTCATGTGGTTCGGCGTGACATCAAGTACGGCGCCGACTGGATCAAGCTCATGGCTACCGGGGGCGTGATGGATCCGATTTCCGACTTTCACGTGCAGGAGCTCAGCGAAGCGCAGATGGCGACTGCCGTTGAGATCGCTCATCGTGCAGGCAAGAAAGTGATGGCTCACGCAGAGGGCGCGGCGGGAATCAAGGCGGCGGTGCGGGCCGGCGTGGACTCGATCGAGCATGGCACCATGCTGGACGAGGAGGGTGCCCAGTTGATGGAGCAGCATCACACGTGGCTCGTTCCCACGCTCTACTGCTTCCAGCACGACATGCAGACCGGCCTAAGCAAGGGGCGCGATCCCGACTCCTTCGCCAAAGGCAAGGAGATCATGACCGCGCAGGGACCGGCATTCAAGCTCGCGCTTGCGCATCACATTCGGGTCGCCTACGGTGTCGATGACGATGACGTAGACGAATCGGTCTCAAAGGAATTCGGCGCGCTCGTCCGCGGCGGCATGACGACTCTCGGGGCGCTTCAGGCGGCGACTATCAACGCCGCAACGATGCTCGAGAAGGACAAGGACGTCGGCAGCATCGAGCCCGGCCGCTTCGCCGATATTGTCGCTGTTCAAGGCGATCCGCTGGCAGACATTACGGTCATGGAGCACGTGGCGTTCGTGATGCAAGGGGGCCGCATCATCAAGGATCCTGCGCATCCGGACCGTAACCCTGTTGTTCATTTGAAGTGAAGTACGGACTCGGTCCCCAACAGATCGGAGGACGAACTTACATGCCTCAGCAGTGGAGATTCAAAAAAACAACTGCGGGTCCTTCGACTCTGCCGGTCCTAACGGACCGGCTTCGCTCAGGATGACAGTCGGTTTCGGGGCGCCAGATGGCAGCAGCTTCTACGACTAGCTTCTCCAGCTATCGAGCGCTCCGTTTCGAATCGCGGCGGCGATCGCATCGATGTCGCCGGATAGCACACGGTCTCGCTCCAGCTTCGGTACTACACGGCGAATTGCCGCATGCGCTTCTTCGATCTTCGCGCTGGACTTCAGCGGGCGGCGGAACTCCAGCGCCTGCGCCGCGCACATCAGCTCGATGCCAAGCACGCGCTCCACGTGCTCGACAATCTGTCGGAGCTTGATGGCCCCGGTCATTCCCATCGACACGTGATCTTCCTTGCCGCCGTCGGTGGGGATACTTCCCGTCGATGAAGGGTGCGACAGAACCTGGCACTCGTTGATCAGTGCCGCGGCCACAATCTGTGCAATCATGAATCCAGACGACAGACCGGGATCCATGGCCAGAAAGGCCGGCAACCCTTCGTTGATATCCGGATTCAGCAGCCGGTCTATTCTGCGTTCGGTGATGCCCGCGAGGTCTGTCATCGCAATGGCCGCGTAGTCGAACGCATACGACAGCGGCGCGCCGTGGAAATTTCCGCCGGAGATGACAGCCTCATCGGCCCCCGGAAAGACCAGGGGGTTATCTGTGGCCGAACCGGCCTCCGTCTCGAGCACTTGGGATACATGGGCCAGCGCTCCGCGCACCGCCCCGTGCACCTGCGGCATGCAGCGCAGACAATACGCATCCTGTACGCGCGTATCTCCTTCGCGGTGAGACTCTCGAATCTGCGAACCAACCAGCAAATGCAGCAGATGCTCCGCGGCAGCAATCTGCCCTGCGTGTGGGCGGGCTTTCTGAATGCGCGCATCGAACGCCGCCGGCGTTCCCTTCAGCGCGTCGAGCGACATGGCACCCGCCAGGTCGCACAGCTCCACCACCCGCTGAGCCCGAGACACTGCAAGCGCACCCACGGCGGTCATGGCCTGCGTGCCGTTCAGCAGCGCCAGCCCTTCTTTCGCCGTCAACTGCACGGGCTTCAGCCCGGCTCTGCGCAGCGCTTCTCCGCCGGCGATGCGCTCGCCGCGATAGAACGCCTCGCCTTCTCCAACAGCTACGAGCGCCAGATGAGCAAGTGGAGCAAGATCGCCGCTTGCACCCACCGAACCTTTTTCCGGAATTACGGGATGCACGCCGGCGTTCAACATCGCGACCAGCAGTTGCAGAAGCTCCGGCCTAACGCCGCTGAAACCCTTCGCCAGCACATTGGCGCGCAACAGGAGCATGGCGCGCGACTCCGCTTCGCTCAGCGACTGCCCGACACCGCCCGCGTGGCTGCGAACCAGGTTGATCTGCAGCTCGGCAAGCTTGTCATCGGCAATGTGCACATCAGCCAGTTTCCCGAAGCCGGTGTTCACCCCGTACACCGTCTCGCCTGCGGAGAGAATCTTCTCAATCAGGCCGCGGCTCTGGGTCACGCGACTCAATGCGTCCGGTGCAACTTCCACAGGATTTGACGCCAGTGCCACGGCGTCGATCTCTTCCAAGGTCAGGGGCTGCCCATCGAGTATCAGCATTTCCATAATGCAGATGTTAGCCGCGAACGAGCGCGGATTGAAGCAGCATTTCACACTGCAGCCTTCTTTTGAGCGGTGATTCCGCTACAATTGTGCACTATGGCAATGGATTCAGCGGCACTGCTCGATATTCATGGACGAAAGCTTCTTCACGAATTGCAGTCCAACGCGCGGGTCAGCCTTGCAGAGCTTGCCCGGCGGATTGGACTCTCTCCTACCGCTACGGGCGAGCGGCTGAAGCAGATGGAAGAGATCGGCATTCTGCGCAACTACACGATCGATATCGATCGCGAGTGTCTCGGTCTTGAAGTTCTGGCCTTTATCCGCATGAGCTGTCCGGGGCAGAACTATCACCGCTTCCTCGAGTACGTGCAGACGCTGGAAGAGGTTCGCGAGTGCCACCACCTCACGGGCGGCGACGATTTTCTCCTCAAGGTCACCACGACTGATCTGGCCGATCTCGAAGCTCTGATTGAAGCTCTACTCCCTTATGGCAATCCCGTCACGAGTCTCGTTTTGTCTTCGCCCGTGGAACATCGCAAGCTTAACGTTCTTGGAAAGCTGACCAGTGTGAGCAGGAAACGTGGCCGTCGACGGTGATTTTTGCAGGATCTTCCAGGGATGGGAGTTAGGGGTGGATGCGTTTGCTTTGGATGTAATTCCCGGGTGCCCAAAGGCGAGGCACCCTTTCGACAAGCTCAGGGCAAGCTCTGGGGCACCCGGGGATTTGGCAAGTTGGCGGAAGCATTGTGATCAGGTGCCGGTTGCGATAGAGATCTCCTGTGTATAGGTTTGCTTCCTTGCCTGTTGAGCTTGCGTTTCATTGACAAGGGCAGCGGTTTAGCGCCGCGGCGCGGCAATAGCGGGTCAGCAAGTCAGCGGAAAAGCACTTCGATACAGACGTGAATGGATGTCCTGCTTGTCTTCGCGGAGAAGCCGAATTGTTTTCACAGTTTTTCGATAATCTTCTGCGATCTGGAGTTAGCTCCGGATGGGCTCAGCTGAGGCTGCAGCGACGGCACGCGGGCACTGGTGTGCGGGCCGAGGCTCTTTGAACTCTGCGATAAGCCTGGAGCCTTCAGGGCGGGTGGGACGGATTCGGCCGGTGGAGATCCAATGCTCGAGGGCCTTCTCGGGAGTTCCGTTGGGCATGGTGGCTTGCAGCTTCAACATCTCTTCAAGGGTGGGCATCTCGATGCCAAGGCCCTCGGCGATTTCATCGATTGTCTGCTGAAGTGATTCAGAGGTGGTTTCCGGTTCGGATGGCGCTGCAGATTGCATACCGTCTAATCCGAGCGGGCGCGCAGCGTTTTCCTGGTCGATCTCGTTCATGATGCGGGCGGAAAGACCGATGCCGTTGATGAAGACTCTGGCTTCAGAGCACTTGATGCGGCGCTGTGCCATGCGTTCGAGGACCTCGGAGATGGCTACGATGAGGGCCGATTTGCCGTGCATTTTGGGCAGTTCGAAGGGTTCGCTTTCGTGGGGGAACTGCCGTTTGATCTCTTCGTGCGGAGTGTGGTGAAAGCAGAGGCTGGTGCCGCGGATGGCGGGCGACTGGCAGGTTTTGCCGGACTCGAGGGTGTGCGTGCAGGTGGTCAGCATGAAAACTCCTGTGAATGATGGGACCGAGTGCTATCGGCCTTCGTTTGTTCTTCGTGAAAAAGCAGCGCCAGCGGAGTTAGCGTGCGCTGGTACGCACGTTCGCCGTTAGCGCGGACGTGGAGCGGTCTAGATGTCGCGGGAAAAATCAGAATCTTGACTACAAGACAAGTTTGCGCTGAATCGGGCAATCAACATGCAAAACGGACGTAGAGAATTTTCGGAATGGAATGAGGCAGTTAGGACTTACGGAGGAAGAAATGTGCTTGACTTAGCCATGGGGTTGATTTCGGAAAGGCTGGACCGTGGTTTGTGAAGGACCCCGTCGGCGCTCGCCCCTACAATCGATATGTACTCGAGAACCCCTTCCCGCTAGAGGCCAACATGACCCTGACCCGCAGAGACTTTTCCCGCCTCGCCGCACTAGGCGCGGCTGCTCATTTCATTCCCGCAACCAGCGGGGCGCAACCAGACCAGAAGAAAGTCGGCTACGCCGTGATTGGCCTGGGCCGTATCGCCGGGCACTTCATCGCAGGGGCCCGCAATACCAGCAACTCGCAGATTACGGCGCTGGTCAGCGGCCACCGCGACAAAGGCGAAAAGATCGCGGCTCAAAATAACATTCCGACGAGCTCAATTTACAGCTACGAGAACTTTGACGAGATCGCGAACAATCCCGCGGTCGATGCGGTGTATGTCGCACTTCCAAATTCCATGCACGCCGAGTACACCATTCGCGCAGCCAAGGCGGGCAAACACGTTTTGTGTGAGAAGCCGATGGCGACGAGTGTGGAGGACAGCGAGAAGATGATCGCCGCCTGCAAAGCCGCGAACAAGAAACTGATGATCGCGTATCGCTGTCACTACGAGCCGACGAATCTGCGCGCCGTGAAGCTCATCCGCGACGGCGCCATCGGTCAGGTGCAGACGATCCAGAGCGCATTCGGATTCAACATCGCCAAGGGCGAGTGGCGCACGAGCAAGGCAATGGCAGGGGGCGGCCCGCTCTACGACGTGGGGATCTATTCGTTGAATGCCTGCCGCTATCTGACGGGCGAAGAGCCGGACCACATCGCGGCTTACGCTTCCACAATCGACCACGATGGGCGCTTCAACGACGTGGAAGAGAACGTTTCGTGGACCATGCATTTTCCATCAGGGGTTGTGGCTAGCTGCAGCACAACGTACGGCGCGAACATGCAGGGCTACTTTCGCGTTTACGGATCGAAGGGCTGGATCGAGGTTGACGATGCGTTCTCTTACGACGGTTTGCATCTGCGGGCCAACTTGTCGGGCAAGCAGATCGACGAGCCGAGTACGTCGCACGATCCATCGCACTTTCAGGCGGAGGCGGATCACTTCTCGCATTGTGTGCAGAACAATCTGGAACCGCAGTCGCCGGGAGAAGAAGGGCTGAGGGATATGAAGTACATTGCGCAGATTTATAAGGCAGCGGGGATCAATGGGTAGGTGTGGTCACAGCAATCTGGATGTTTCCCAGGTGCCCAAAGGCGAGGCACCCTTTCGACAAGCTCAGGGCAAGCTCTGGGCACCCGACATCCTTGTTTACGACCCGACTCTCCGACCGAGTTTTTTGAGTTAGCTTTGGGCGGCGTCTAGTCCTAGGATTTTGCGGTTCTTTTCGGCGTCGGCTCCGGAGCCGGCGAAATCATCGAAGGCTTTTTCGGTGACCTTGATGATCCACTGCTTGATGAGGTTTGCGCCTTCCGAGGCTCCGACCTTCGGATGCTTGATGCAGCACTCCCATTCGAGCACGGCCCAGCCGGGATAGTCGTACTGCGCCATCTTGCTGAAGATTGCCTTGAAGTCGATCTGACCGTCGCCGAGCGAGCGGAAGCGGCCGGGGCGATCGATCCATGCCTGATAGCCGCCGTAGACGCCGGCCTTGCCGTTGGGGCGGAACTCGGCGTCTTTGACGTGGAAGGCGCGAATGCGGTCGTGGTAGAAGTCGATGAACTCCAGGTAGTCGAGCTGCTGGAGAATCATGTGGCTCGGGTCGTAGAGGATGTTCGCCCGCTTGTGGTTTTTCACCGTGCCGAGAAAGCGCTCGAAGGTGACGCCATCGTGCAGGTCCTCGCCCGGATGCAGTTCGTAACAGACGTCCACGCCGGCTTCTTCGAAGATATCGAGAATCGGCGTCCACCGGCGTCCCAGTTCTTCGAAGGCTTCTTCAACAAGACCTGCGGGACGCTGCGGCCATGGATAAAAATAGGGCCATGCGAGGGCTCCGGAGAATGTTGCGTGAGCCTTGAGGCCGAGATTGCTGCTGGCTTCGGCAGCCCACTTGAGCTGCTGCACTGCCCAGGCCTGCTGCTCCTTCGGCCTGCCGGCGAGCTCTGCGGGAGTGAATCCATCGAGCAGAGCGTCGTATGCGGGATTGCTGGCCACAAGCTGGCCCTGCAGATGCGTGGACAACTCGGTGAGCTTGAGCCCTGCGGCGTCGAGTATCCCCAGCACTTCCTGGCAGTAGTCCCGGCTTTCGGCTGCGAGTTTTAGATTGAATAGCCGGCTGTCCCACGATGGAATCTGCACGCCCACAAATCCAAGTTGCGCTGCCCAGCGGGCAATTCCATCCAGAGAATTGAAAGGCGCCTGATCGTCGGCAAACTGGGCGAGAAATATCGCCGGCCCTAATATGGTTTTCATGATTTCGCTCCTATGAATGTCTTCTAGAAATCAACCCAGCTCTGCTTCTTGCTGCTCTCAACTGCTCTGTCAATGAAGCGCATGCCGCGCACGCCTGCTTCGATCCCGGGCAGGGTGTCGGGCAATTTCACGGCGCGCCGATCTTGGGATGTATTCAGCGCGTCAGCGAATTCGCGGTAGAGCACAGCGAAGGCCTCGAGGTAGCCTTCAGGATGGCCGCCCGGAAGGCGGGTAACAGCGCGGGCGCTCTCGCTGAGATAGCCGCCTGAGGCGTGACGGATCTCTTCGGGTCCGTCGAGCCATTTGACGCTCAGGAGATTTGGATCTTCCTGATGCCACTCGAGCGAACCCTTTTCGCCGTAGATGCGCAGGCGCATGTCGTTCCCCTCACCGGCGGCGATCTGCGAGGTCATCATGACATTCTGCGCGCCGTTGTCCATTCGCAGGAGCGCGGTGCAGTCGTCGTCGAGTTTTCGGCCGGGAACCACGGAGAGGAGAGAGGCGTTGAGGCCAACTACTTTCAAGCCAGTGACGTACTCGCTGAGGTGGAATGCATGAGTGCCGATGTCGCCGATGCAGCCACCTGCGCCGCTCTGCGCGGGGTCGGAACGCCACGAGGCCTGCTTTTGGCCGCTGGTCTCGATGGGGTTGGAGAGCCACCCCTGCAGATACTCGACGGCGATCTTGCGGATCTTTCCGAGTTTCCCGCTGGCGCACATCTGGCGCATTTCGCGGACTAGCGAATAGCCTGCGTAGGTGTGCGTCAGGCCGTAGGGGAGACCGCTTTTGGCGACTACTTTTTCCAGTTCTACGGCTTCGGCGTAGGTGGCGGTCGCGGGCTTGTCGCTCATTACTGGGATGCCCGCTTCAAGAGCTGCCAGCGCGACGGGCATGTGCAGGTGATTCGGCGTGACGATGGCTACGAAGTCGATTGCGTCTTCGCGCTTCTTTTCGGCTTCGATCATTGCCTTGTAGTCGGGATAGGCGCGGGCCGGATCGAGCTTATACATCTCGCCCGCTGCGCGAGACTTTTCAGGCGACTGAGAAAAGGCTCCCGCGACCAGTTCGATCTTTCCGTCCAATTCGGCTGCAATGCGATGCACAGGACCGATGAAAGCACCCGGTCCGCCGCCTACCATTCCCATGCGCAATTTGCGCTGACCCGCCATTGAAGCTCCTCTACTTTCTTTCAGTTGTCACAAAGAAGTCTCAGCCCCACGGCGAGGCTGCGTCAAATGCGCTGGTGGTTTTTTGGGGGTTCATCGGGAAGATAATTCCGCCCGCTTGAGTCCCGGCGCCAGGGTGCGGAGAAGCAGCCATGCGACCAGGTAGGCGCAGCCCGAGTAGATGAAGAGCGGAACAAAGCCGGATTGCGTGTGAAGTTCTTTTGCGCGCTGAAGAATGTTTCCGGCGATGGGCTGGAAGATCGCTCCGCCGAGCGCACCGGCGACCTGACCGAAACTCACGACTGTTCCGACGTGCTCGGAAGGGAACATGTCTGAGGCCGTTGTGAATATATTTGCCGACCAGCCCTGGTGCGCGGCGGCCGCGAGCGCAAGGAGCCCGACCGCAATCCACACGGAATTGAGGCTTCCGACCGAAATGACCGGGAGTACGCAGCACGCGCATGTGAGCATCGCGGCGAGCCGGGCCTTTTTCAGGTCCATTCCGAGGCGCGTGTATCCCTTGGGGAGCCATCCGCCGTAGACGCTGCCGATTGTCGAAACGACATAGACTGCGACTAACGGCAGACTCATATGAGTCATATCCATACCGAATCGTGAATTGAAGTACTGAGGCAGCCAGAAAAGAAAAAACCACCAGACAGCGTCGGTCATGAACTTGCCAACCATGAAGCCCCATGCCTGGCGATAACCAAGGAGCCTGTACCATGCGAATTCACTTGCGCTCGGCGCAACCACGACGGTGCCACGCGTCCTGTCCATGGACTCCTGGGGTTTGCGATAGCGGATAGACCACCAGACGATCCAGATGACGGAGAAGATTCCGGTGACGAGGAACGAGGCTCTCCATCCGAAGCGCACAGCCACCCATGGAACCAAAAGAGGTGCTACGATTGCGCCCACGCCGGCGCCCGAATTGAAGATTCCAGTGGCGAGAGCGCGCTCTTTCGGCGGGAACCACTCGGCCGTCGCCTTGATTGCCGCGGGGAAATTTCCACTCTCGCCAAGGCCGAGAAAGAAGCGCGCGATTCCGAATCCTGAGACCGATCGGACCAGCGCGTGGGACATAGCCGCGAGGCTCCAAAGGCCAGTCACGAGAGGATAGCCTCTGCGGCAACCGAGGCGGTCGACCAGACGTCCGGCGAAAACGACGCCTAACGCGTATGCGATTTGGAAGGCCAACAGGATGTATCCATACTCGCGATCGGTGACGTTGATCGTGGTCTCGAACGAGGGCCATCCTGGAATCAGTGGATGCAGATGAGCAATTTGCCCATTCAGGCTTGGTTTCAGGATGGACAGCACCTGGCGATCGACGTAGTTGATCGTCGTGGCCACAAACAGCATGGCGCAGATCGTCCATCGTCCCTGCAGCGCGGGCAGATCGTCCACACCGTCCATTGCCTCTGCGCGCTTCTCGGCAGGATTTGCCATTTGACCTACCAATCTGTCAGGGTGCCGTCCAGTTTCCGGTTCACGGGTAAGTATGCACGCTGATACTCATACTTCGCCGCAAGCTTTTCATCCAGATCCACTCCAAGGCCAGGCCCATCGCCCGGGTACATCATTCCATCGCGGAACGAATAGCTGTGAGGAAAGACGGCATCTGTCTCGTCGGTGTGCGGCATGTGCTCCTGGATGCCAAAGTTGTGGATTGCCAGATCGAGGTGCAGCGCGGCCGCCATGGTGACGGGAGACAGATCGGTCGCTCCATGGAATCCGGTTCGGACGTGATACATGGCCGCGAAGTCCGCCGTCTTTTTGAGGTGCGTCAAACCGCCGCCGTGAACCACGGTCATCCGAAGGTAGTCGATCCACTGGTTGCGGATGAGGTCATGCGCATCCCAAACCGAATTGAAGACCTCGCCAACAGCGATCGGGGTAGTGGTATGGTGCCGGATTACCTTAAAGCCCTCCTGTAACTCCGCCGGCGTAGGGTCCTCTATCCAGAAGAGATGGGATGGCTCGAGTTCTTTCCCAAGGCGTCCGGCCTCGAGCGGGGTAAGGCGGTGATGGCAGTCGTGCAGGAGATGCAGTTCTTCGCCGAATTCTTCGCGAACCCGCGCGAAGAGATTCGGAACATGGCGCAGGTAGGGCTCGGTCGACCACTCGTACTCGTGCGGCAGTCCGCGCGCAGCAGGCTCATACCTGACACCGCTTTTGGGGACGCCGTAGGTACTTTTCAGGCCGGGGATTCCGCTCTGGACTCGAATCGCTTTGTAGCCCAGTTCCTTGTGCTTCGCTACGTCTTCAACGGCAGCATCGATGTCTTCACCATTCGCATGCGCGTATACCAGCACTCCCTCGCGGCTCTTGCCACCGAGCAGGTTGTACACAGGAGTATTGAGGGCCTTGCCTTTGATATCCCAGAGAGCGACGTCGACGGCCGCAATTGCGGTCATCGTGACCGGGCCACGACGCCAGTAGGCGCCGCGATAGAGATACTGCCAGATGTCTTCGGTTTGAAATGGATCGCGCCCGATGATGCAGGGGATGATGTGTTCGGTGAGGTAGCTGGCGACGGCCAGTTCGCGGCCGTTAAGCGTGCCGTCTCCCAGGCCATAGATTCCTTCGTCGGTTTCAATCTTCAGGGTGACGAAGTTTCGGCCCGGCGAAGTGATGTTGACGTAGGCATTGGTGATTTTCACGGGTTTTGGCCGTCCAAAGCGTCCCTCAGGGGCTAAAGCCCCGGAGTTGTGAGGCTGTTTGCGGCACGACTAAAGTCGTGCCCTTTCAAAGCAATTCGCACGGAAATTCGTTGTTGCGATTCGGCTGTTTGCGGCACGACTAAAGTCGTGCCCTTTCAAAGCAATTTCAGCACGGAAATTCGTTGTTGCGATTCGGCCTGTTTTCGGCATGAGTGAAGTCGTGCCCTTTCAAAGCAATTCAGCACGTAGATTCGTTGTTGCGATTAGGCTGTTTGCGGCACGACTAAAGTCGTGCCCTTTCAAAGCAATTCAGCATGTAGATTTGATGTTGCGATTCAGCCTGTTTTCGGCATGAGTGAAGTCGTGCCCTTTCAAAAACTGGAATGAAACGGTTGTCCCCTGCTTTCGGTGGTTCGCTTTATTGATTTACGCCGCTGGCGAGGAAACCGCCGTCAACGGCGATGATCTCGCCGTTGATGTAGGAGGCGGCTTCAGAGGCGAGGAAGATTGCAGTGCCCGCCAGTTCGCTTGTTTTTCCCCAGCGCCCCATCGGAACGCGCATGCGCAACTCCTCGCCGCGCGGCGTGCCGGTAATCAGCTTGGCATTGAGTTCTGTCGGGAACATGCCGGGGGCGATTGCATTCACATTGACGCCGGTCCTGGCGAGCTCTACCGCCAGCGATTTTGTCAGCGAACCAACGGCCGCTTTCGACGCCGAGTAGGCCGCGACCTGAAAGAACGCGACAAACGTGGTGAGAGAAGCGATGTTGATGATCCGGCCGTAGCCGGCTTTCACCATCGCTTTGCCGAAGATCTGGCATGACCGCAGCGTTCCGGTGAGGTTTGTCTCGATCACGCGGGACCAGTCGGCCTCGGCGGTCTCGAGCGTGGGGGACTTGTAAGTCACTCCTGCGGCATTGACGAGGATGTCGACCTTACCGAATTTTTTCAGCACCTCGTCGTGGAGTTTCTCCAGCGATCCGCGGTCGAGCACGTCGCTTGCCACGGTGAGCGATTTGCGCCCGAGAGCTTCGATCTCCGACGCGATCTTTTCGACCTGCTCGGAGCGCCGGGAAGTGGCCACTACGTCTGCTCCCGCCTCGGCGAGTCCGAGGGCGATGGCGTGCCCGATCCCCGTCGTTCCACCTGTCACAACGGCAACCCTGCCGCTCAAATCAAACAAATTCTGACTCATCTCACTCCTCGCGTAGCTCCAAGGCGTCCGCTGTTCGCGTGCTCAAATAAATCCATTTTGCTGACCCCAAAAATCTATCACGCTGCCTCGCTGTTCTTCTCTGCAGCAGCTGGGACGCTAATCTTGCGGATCCGATGCGATAGAGTTTGAGTGAATCGATTTTCTCTATGGAACCTCTAGTTATTCCCGACGCGAACCGTCGCTGGGACTGCGTCAGTCTCGGCGAAGTCATGCTGCGCCTCGACCCCGGCGAAGGACGCATCCACACCTCACGTCATTTTTCGGTCTGGGAGGGCGGCGGCGAATACAACGTCGCACGCGGACTACGGCGTTGCTTCAACCTTCGTACTGCCATTGCTACGGCTCTGGCCGATAACCCGGTGGGACGACTGGTGGAAGACTTCATCCTGCAAGGGGGCGTGGACACTTCCCTTCTTCGCTGGGCCGCATACGACGGCGTTGGCCGCACTGTGCGGAACGGTCTGAATTTTACGGAACGCGGATTCGGGATTCGCGCGGCTGCGGGATGCAGCGATCGCGGGCACACGGCCATCAGCCAGGTGAAGGCGGGCGACTTTGACTGGGCTGAAATTTTTGGTTCGGTAAGGGGCTCGCGCTGGCTGCACACGGGCGGAATTTTTGCGGCACTTTCCGCTTCGACTGCGGATGTGGCGGCCGAAGCGATGGACGCCGCGCGGGCGAACGGCACTCCGGTTTCTTACGATTTGAATTATCGCGATTCGCTGTGGCGTTCTATCGGGGGCAAGGCGAAGGCGCAGGAAGTGAATCGAGCGCTCGTGCGCAAGGTTAACCTGCTGCTGGGAAATGAAGAGGATTTCTCGGCGATGCTGGGCGTGGAGCTCAAGGGAGTGTCGGAAGATTTTGCTGAGTTGCCTGTCGCGGCCTACGAGGAGATGCTGCGCGAAGTGGCGGCGGCTTATCCGAATCTCAAGCTTATTGCGAGCACGCTGCGTACGGCCACCACGGCAAGCCGTAACGCGTGGGGAGCGATCGCGCTGTATCAGGATCAGATTGTCCACGTGCCGCAGATCGAGATCGACATCCTCGATCGCGTGGGAGGCGGGGACAGCTTCGCTTCGGGATTGATTTACGGGCTGCTGGCCGGGAAGCCGATCGAGTGGGCTGTCCGCTGCGGAGTGGCTCACGGAGCGCTGGCGATGACGACCGCGGGCGACACCAGCATGGCAACGCTAGCGGAGGTTGAGCGCGCGATGAAGGGCGGCTCTGCGAGAATTGCCCGCTGACCAAAAGTCTCAGACGGTGTGCGCCGCACCGTGAGAATGAGCGTGACTCCGCCGAGCTAGGTGGCCGAGATCCGCGAGGGCGGTGAGTTTGTTGCCTGTCAGTTCTTCGTAGACTTTTTGCACCTGTCCCGGGAAACCGTCGTCTTTGCCGCCTGCTGAAACGTAGCGCGCGACCTGTGCATTGGCTTTCATGGTTTTTCGGATCTCTTCAATGCGCGCCTTTGCTTCCTGCAGCGAGGCGTTCACCAATTGCGAGTGCACCTGGTCCTGCAGCACTTTGAAGAATGCCTGCTGATCGTCGAGGACAGAAGCGACAGAGCGCGGGCCATGACCGGTGCAGATGGTGGTGGCTCCGAGCTTTTTCGCCGCTTCGAGCGTGGCGATCCATTTGCCGGTGTCGCCATCGCCGACGAAATTGTAGGGACCGTTGACGCAGACATCGCCGGTGAAGAGGATCTTCTCCTTGGGCAGCCAGGCGACGGCGTCTCCGTGAGTGTGCGCGACGCCGAGGTGCATCAATTCGACGCGATGGGTGCCGTCGTCGAAGTAGAGCTCGTTGGGAAACAAGACCGTGGGCGCCTTCAGCTTTGTGTCTTTCAGGTCGGTGCGATACTTCAGGTCTTCGTTCCAGTTTCGCGGCTCTTTGCGACGCATCTCGTCGATGACGCCTGTGTGCGCGACAGGAACAGCGCCGGCGTCGACATAAATCTGGTTTCCATAGGCGTGATCGCCGTGATGGTGCGTGTCGAAGGCGAAGCGGATGGGCTTGTTGGTGAGGGCGCGGATTTTGCTGATCATCATGCGAGCGCCGGCGGGATAGTTCGCATCCACCACGAGCACGTAGTCGTCAAAGATGATCCAGCCGTTGTTGCAGACGGCGGGAGCGTTGTCGGTGAGGCTGCCTTCGTGAAAGTAGACGCCGGACGCCACCTGATCGGCTTCGACGGATTGCGCCGCGGAAGCTACGACTTTGCCTTGGAGAAGTTCCGCCTCTGCGGCCACGCTCAGAAAAGCTGTGCTGGTGGCCAGGAATTCACGCCGATTTACTTTCTTGCACATCGCTCGCTCCTTCACCGTCGTCGGGAATGGGCGAATTATATCGGGCGGGCTTTGCGCTTCGCGGGTAAAATTTTCGCGCGCACTTCCCAATTCGTCCACGGTGTGAGTCAGGATAGATGTGTGAGGGTGATCAAGATCTTTGCCGTTCTGGCCGCAGTCTCGTACGCACTGTTACTAGTGGCGTTCTACTTTACACAACGAAGCCTGCTCTACTTCCCGCCGTACGTTCACCTCACGCCTCCGCCCAACAAGGGATTTCTCGAGGTTCCGGTAACAACGGCTGACGGGCTGAAGCTGAAGGCTTGGTATGCGCCGGCCACATCCCGGAATTTCACAATCGTCTTTTTTCACGGCAATGGCGATTCCCTCTCCGGTGCGGCACAGGTGGCAGAGCCGTACGTCGGAGCGGGGTACGGATTCCTCGCAGTCGAATTTCGCGGATACAGCGGCTTGCCAGGAAAGCCGACCGAGATCGGCCTCTACAACGATGCTCGAGCCTGCATTCAGCAGCTGATCGCGAGCGGTGTTGAGCCGCGACACGTTATTTTGTATGGCCACTCGCTGGGGACGGGAGTGGCAATCCAGATGGCGCAGGAATTTCGAGTCGGCGGCCTCATGCTGCTGGCGCCGTACCTTTCCATTCCGACGCTGGCGCAGGTTCATTATCCGTTTCTTCCTGCGAAGCTGCTCGTTCTGGATCGTTTCGACAGCGAGAAGAAAATCGGCAGAGTCCAGGTTCCCTTGCTCATAGCAAACGGCACCGACGATCAACTGATCCCGCCGACTCAAGGACAGAAACTGTTCTCACTTGCGAACGAACCCAAGGAATACCATTCCATCCCCAGACATGGACATAACGACTCCTTCGACGACTTCGCTCCGCTCAGCCTCGATTGGATCGCCCGCGAGTGCAAGAACTGACGAGGTCGAAATCTATCTGAATCGGAAGATTAGGCCGTTGACTGGAATGTCGATTTCGGAAAGCGAGCTGGTTGAACCGGGTTCGATCTTTGATCTCCGCGGCTTTTTGAAGTAGACGAGCCCGGACACGTAGCCTCCCGGTTGCAGCGTGCCGCCGCGCAGATAGAGCTCTTGCGACATGGGAACTGATCCCGGGAACTTTGCGTTCGCGTCGGCCCTGTCGCGCGCGGGGCCGTTCAGAGTTGCGCGGCTGCGTCTGCGAGTTGTGGGCATGCGGTCTCTGCCGCCCGCATCCAGAGACTGAGTTCTGGAATCTCCCTGAGAGCTGAGGGAAGGACCGCTGGACTCTTCCCTTGCCTCCCGCATCCGGCGTGCATCTATCTCGGCGCCTATGTCGCGGAATGAGAACCTGGTGTGCGCGGAATCGGAATACAGGGCAAAGAAGTCGCCGGGCTTTACGCGCGCCTTGCCTTCGCCGGTCTGGCGAATGGCCACAAAGACACGAAACTCTCCGTCGGATGTCAGGGCGGGCGTACCGACGGCGACGCTGGTTCCATCCGCGGATATCTGGCGTAAGGGCCTGCCTTCAATGGTCACGAGCTTGCAGTGCTCACGGTCGGCGGGATCGAAGTCGATGATGTTGGGCTTTTCCGCAGCCTGTCCGGCTGCGCAAACCGATGTCAGCAAAATGACGATGACGGGCTTCATCGGGTTTGCGCCTCCGGGAATACAGACGCTCATCAACGCTAGAGGTACTTTTCCTTCAGTATGCGGCAGTGGTGCTCGACGTGGCCGGGGATGATGAAGGCCAGGGAGCGGACTGTGAAGGGAAACCCGCTGGCGATGCCCTTGCGCATCCAGGCTTCCTTGGGAAGGTTCCGGTACAGCGAAATGGTGCCGACGCGCACGCGCGTGAATTCTTCGACGTGGGCGCTCCAGGGAATCTTGTCGGCCTGGGCGCCGTCGGCGGCAACTAACTGGTCGATACCTGGCAGTGGGCCAGTAAATCCGCGAGCGAACCACAGGGCGCGAAAGGCGAAGGTCCGCTCGGTGTCGGAGATGTGGTTCAGCACCTGTTTCATGCTCCACTTGCCGGGAGCGTAGCGGTGCAGCGATTTTTCTTCAGAGATTCTCCGCAACCACGGGGAATACTGATCCAGCTGGTTCTCGATCGCACGGAGCGGATCTTCACCGGTGACTTTCTGGATATAGGTGAAGAAATACGAGTCGGCTTCGTCGGGGGTTGGGCGACCAATCATGTTGTAGATTTTATAAGCTATCCCGCCGGATCGCGTCGTCCCTTCCCGGGGTGCGAAACGCACCTGGGTCACGAGCCTCGTCCGAACCATTCGTCACAACTACGAAGAATTTCGTTGACACTTACGAAGAACTTCGTATAACGTCACTTTCATCATGGAACACGGCACGATCATCCCCCGCCCCACGGAAGCCGAACTCGAACTTCTGCAGATTCTCTGGCAGAAGGAACCGGCTACTGTGCGGGACATCTACGACGCGCTCAACGAAGAAAAAACTTCGGGCTACACTACCGTCCTGAAGTTGCTTCAAATCATGACCACGAAGGGGCTGGTGGTTCGCGATGAAGCGGCCCGTGCCCACGTTTATCGCGCCGCATTCTCGCAGGACTCCATGCAGAGCCGCCTGCTCGCCGATCTCAGCAATCGTCTTTTCGCCGGGTCGGCAGCACAGCTTGCACTGCACGCACTCTCGATGGCGCCGGCCAGCGATGATGAACTCGCTGAAATCCGCGCTCTTCTCGAGCGCCGCAGCAGCGCATTGCCCACACAGCAAATTGGAAGCGCAGCACACAAATCTTCACAAAAGGACCGGCCATGACACACATCCCCGAAGCCGTTGCCTGGACACTGATCCATTTCTGCTGGCAGGCGGCTGCCGTTGCCGCAGCGTACCGCCTTCTCTCATTCGCACTCGCGCGCCGTTCGGCGGAGACGCGATATACCGCGGCGCTTGGCTCGATGCTGCTGATGCTTTTGCTTGCAGCCGGGACGCTCGCATGGGAGTTGCGCACGGACGCAGCGCCTGCATCGATTTCGACTACCGCCGCGAACATTGCTGCTCCGCTGGCCGGCGATTTTCCGCGCATCACCGCTCCGGGGTTCATCGCGTCGCAGCCAGCGGCCGAGCACGTTACGCTTGCGACTCTCCTGCCATGGATCGACGGGCTCTGGATTGCGGGTGTGCTGGCGCTCAGCATCCGCAGTCTCGGTGGATGGTGGTATCTGCGGCGGCTGCGTTTGTCTGCTATTACGCAGGCGCCGGAGGCTGTGCGCGCAAGCTTTGAGCGTATCTGTACGGCGCTCGGACTGCAGCGCGCGATTACGTTGCGTATCTCGACCGCGATTGACAGCCCGATGACGCTTGGCACTCTGCGCGCTATCGTTCTGCTTCCTCTCAGCGCGCTTACATCGCTGGGCCCGGATGAGCTCGAAGTAGTGCTGGCTCACGAACTGGCGCACGTGCGCCGCGCCGACTTCTTCTGGAACATCCTGCAGACGATCGCCGAGACCCTTTTCTTCTTCCATCCTGCAGTGTGGTGGATCAGCGGCCGCATCCGCCATGAACGGGAGCTCTGCTGCGACGACATCGCGCTGGATGTCTGCCCCAACCCCGTCACTTATGCGAGCGCTCTGTATCGGCTTGAAGAGCATCGCTCGCGGCATCTACACCTGGCCATGGCCCTCGACGGCCACGCCTCTCATTCCACGCTGCTCATGCGCATCGCACGCATTCTTGGAGAACCTATGACTCGCATTCCCAGCCGTCGCCTTCGCCCCTTTTCTCTCGTCGCAGCCAGCGCGGGACTCGTAGCTCTTCTCGTGCCAGCGCCCCACGTTCTGGCAAGTCTCAATCCCGCGCTTCAGCCCGCACCTCAGCCGGTCGTGAAGCCGGTGGTCTCCGCGGTGGTTGCACCGGTCGTGCACGTCAAAGCGGCAGCGGCAGTGGTGATGCATGCCGGAAAGCCTTCGCCCTATCCATTGGCCCAGCCCGCGGGATCGCAGGAAGCCGAAGCTGCAACAGGAAGCGCTGCGCAGGCGGAGGCAAAGCCGCAGGCATCCATTCAGGGGCATAGCGACTACATCGACCGCATGAAGGCGGCTGGATATGACGTTGATCTCGACAAGATGATCAACATGAAGATCCAGGGCATCACGCCTGAGTATGCGAAGGAGATGGCCAGTGCAGGATTTGGAAAGCTCAGCGCAGACGATCTGATCAGCTGCAAGATCCAGGGCGTGACACCGGAGTACATCGCCGATCTGAAGAAGCAGGGTTATCAGATCGACGGCGTCAAGGAAGCAGTTTCCTTCAAGATCTTCAACATCACGCCTGAGTTTGTGTCGGGCATGAAGGCTGCGGGCTTCGACAACGTCAGCACCAAGCAGCTTCTGAACATGCGCATCCAGGGCGCCACGCCGGAGTTTGCGCGCACGCTGAAGCAGAAGTTTCCGGGAGTGACCGCGGACGACGTGGTGCAGGCGCGCATTTTCAATATCAACGACGACTTCATCGCGCAGGCCAGCCGCCACGGATTTACCAATCTGCCGTTCAAGAAGCTGGTCCAGCTGCGTATCTCCGGCCTGCTGGATGACGAGTCGGCGAAGCCGTAGCCCGATAGCCTTATTCATTCTCTGAGTTGTTAAGAGAACCGCCTCAACGCGGCACAGGAAAGCCTCGCCCTTCCAACGTTCTACCGAGGAGTGATCCGATGCGTTTATTCTCTTCCACGCTTGTCTTCGCGCTTGCAGCAGCGGCAGTGACGCTCCCGGCGCAATCGTTCGAACCGCTTCGCGCGAAGTGCGAGGTCAGCTCCAGCAGCGATGGAGCCAAGCTCAGCCTGCATATCTTCGACAATCGCGATTGCCCCGAGGGACGCCACTGCGGCTCGAATTTTGATAGCCAGTCGATGAGCCGCTTCACAGGGGTATCACTCACGGACCTGACACATGATGGCGCGCACCTGACCGCAATGCTCAAAGCGGAGGCCGGGACTTTTACGTGCACCGGCACGGTTCACGACATTGCTCTTTACGGAGATGCACTCTTCACTCCTGACCCGGCGTTCGTCGATCGGATGGGCAAGCTGGGCTTCACCGGGTACGACTCGCAGAAGCTGCAGGCGTATGCCCTGCTCGACGTGACGAGCGACTTCGCCCGTTCCTTGCAGCAGGCCAATATCAAACAAGTGACGACCGACAACCTGATCGCACTTCGCATCTTCAAGATCGATCCGGCTTACGCGCAGAGTTTTGTCTCGATGGGCTATGAGCAGCCGGATGCGGACAAGCTTATCGCGCTCAAGGTTCAGGGCGTGAATGCCGAAGAGGTGCAGCAGATTCGGGATCTCGGGTTCAAGCCGACACTGGATGAGCTGATCCAGATCCGGATCTTCCACATCACTCCGGAATTCGTGCATCACATGCAGGGCCGCGGCCTGAAGGACCTGACGATCGCGAAGCTGGTCCAGATCAAGATCTTCAAACTGGACGAATAGACCGGGTGGAAACAAAGTCGTTCGGACCGAATCTTGCGCTCCGTTAAAATTTGGCAGTAACCGCGGAGGCAAATTTGCGTCGAATCCTTGTCCTCTCCCAGGTCTGCCTGTGCGCGTGTCTTTTGCACGCACTGGCCACAAACAACAAATCCACTGCCAAGGACTCACCGATGTCCCTGCATGCTGAAGGAACTTTCGAAGTTAAAAACGCTCCTCTAGCCGCCGATGAGGCTGTGAACGGCACGGCGATCGGCCGATTCGGCCTGGACAAGCAGTTCTACGGGAACCTGGAAGCCACGAGCAGAGGCGAGATGCTTGGGGCCGGCAACCCGGCGACAGGGACTGCTGGCTACGTCGCCATCGAGCAGGTGACGGGAAATCTCAACGGCCGAAATGGATCGTTTGCGCTACAGCACTTCGGCGTGATGGAAGAGAACAAGTTCGATCTGATTGTGAAGGTTGTTCCGGGCTCGGGTGCCGGAGAGCTTACGGGCATTGCGGGATCGATGACGATCGCAATCGCCAACGGCAAGCACTCGTGGAAATTTGACTACACCCTACCCACGCCCAAGTAAGCTGCTGTTCCGAGAAAGTGGCGGTGAACGGCTACCATGAAGTCATGCCCCAGTTCCCTGCCGGCCAGACGCTGCTCATCGACGCAGACGATACGCTGTGGGAGAACAACGTCTATTTCGAGCGCGCGATTGCCGCGTTTATCAGCTACCTGAATCATCATGAATACTCAGCGGCCGAAGTGCGGCAGGCGCTGAATGCTGTGGAACGCGAGACGATACTTGCTCACGGCTACGGCCTGCCCAGCTTTACGCGATCGCTTGTCACCTGCTTTGAACGCCTGAGCGCTGAACCGATGAATGACGAGAAGCGAGACCGCGTTGTCGGATTTGCGAGGTCGATTGCCGAACAGGAGATCGAACTACTGCCTCAAGTCGAGGAGACGCTGCGCGAGCTGGCTACGCGACACAAGCTCATCCTGATGACCAAGGGCGACCACGCCGAGCAGGCTGATAAGGTCAGGCGGTCGGGGCTGGCGGGATATTTCGCGGCTGTGGAGATCGTCAGGGAGAAGGATCCTGCTGCCTATCACGAGGTGGTGGCCCGGCACGAGCTCGAACCCCACTCCAGCTGGATGATCGGAAACAGCCCGAAGAGCGACATCAATCCGGCACTGGCCGCGGGGCTGCATGCCGTCTTCCTATTCCACAAAGACACATGGATTCTTGAACATGCGGAGCTTTCCGGAGCTCCCGAGGGCCAATATCTGTTCGAGCTGGACGCGTTCTCGAAACTATTGGGTCTTTTTTAACTTACTGCGCCGTTCGGGGTATTCACAATCCGGGGTAAGATACGGTATGCATCAACCCCCCGCCTCTGATGCTTTAAAGATTGGCCGAATCTTCCCGGCGCCTCCGCGAGTGCACTGGGCGGTTCTCCTGGTGCTGATCGCGGCCGCTGAAGCGCTGGTTTGCTATCTATTTCCCGGGCCCTACAAGAATTTCGCTATCTACGCGGTGGCAGCCGCCTGGCCGACTTATCTATGCTTCTGGATCCGCCGGCTGAATCCTCGGGCCAGCTCCCTGTATTGGGCGATCGCTTCGATCGTTACAGGCTACGGATTCCTGTTCTCGTGGCTGCTTGGCGTCGTGGTGATCTTCGAATTGCGCGAAGAGTTGCTGGATCACTACAACCGGCGCGAGCCCATCGGCATGAATCTCAACTGGGTAATGACGATTGTGGGTTCGGTCATCTACTTTCAGTTCGCGTTGAATAAGGTTTCCCGCCAGAAAGAGGCGGTGGAAGAAATCAGCGCTATCGAGTCAGAACGCTCAGTTCCAGCCTGAAGGACCAGCGGCGCCAGCCGTTGAGTGTCGAGCGCCGGCGCCCGCATGTCAGTCCCCGATATTACTTGGCAATGGCGCCTTTGCAGCCGGGATGGCCGCATTCGCAGGCAATCTCAGCGGTGTCCTTGTGGTTCTCGCAGTAGGTGCTGCAGTATTTTTTGTCGGTCATACAGGAACAGGCGGGATGAGCGCATTTCTTTTGATCAGCCATAAATAGTTAATCTCCTTGGGAATGCCGGGGCAATCCTGGAGCTTGGATGCGGGATTGAACGAGGGATGTGGCTAAGGGCCGTCTCTTTCAGAGCTGCAGGCGCGCTATAGTTTCGGCATGAAGAAATCGGGCTCCTGTCTTCTTGCTTTTGCCTTGTTGCCTATTGTTCTTAGTGCTCAGAAGCCAGTCGCGAATGGCGTAGTGACGGGGCATGTGACCTGCGCGGATACAAATACTCCTGCCAGGCTTGCATATGTGGTGCTTCGACCGATACCTGCAGCTAAGGGTAGAAATTCGGCCTCTGAACTGCGAGCGGTTGAGGCGCGACGAGTACAGACAATGCTTGACGGCAGTTTCTACTTTCCGAAGGTGGCTACCGGAACCTATTTCGTGCTCGCATCGATGGCCGGGTACACGTCACCACTTGCCTCCGCCAGCATTGGCGATGAGGACCTGCTTGAGCCTTCAACGGAGCTGAGGAAGAAACTCCTGGAAAGCGTCCCTACAGTCACTATCGATGGGGCGGGGGCTGCATCCGTCAACATTTCGCTGGAGAGAGCGGCGGCCGTGAGCGGCACGATTCTCTACGATGACGGCAGCCCAGCGCCGGGAGTCCAAGTCGCGATTCAAGAGAAGAAAGATCAATCGTGGAGTATGGTTCACAATGTTGCAGCGGAGGGCCTTGGCTTTGGAAATACCGTGACGGACGATCGCGGCAATTTCAGGATTACCGGCCTGCCTCCTTTGAAGAAGGCCATTGTCGAAGCAGACCTCAGCATTCAGAACGCAACCTTGACTTTCAGCAAAGGAGGCTCGGGTTCGTCAGGCGGTTCGTCATTCACGTTTTCGTTCTACTCAGGCAACGCAGTCCGTAAAAGCGACGCGAAGTCATTTGAGCTCACCATGGGCGAAGAGAGATCGGGGGAAGACATCTCTTTGCCACTGTCGAAGCTTCACAGGGTTCGAGGTTCCCTTCTATCTAAGACTGATGGTCACACCCTGAATGATGGCTCAGTCACGCTGCTGTTCGCCGACGACCGCAGCCAACTCGGCATCGCGGAGATCGGAATCAATGATGAGAAATTTGACTTCCCTTTTGTGCCTGTCGGCGACTACGTGCTGCAAGTCAATTACGCCGCGGATGCTGTTTTTGAAGAGGTGTCGAATCCGCCCGGCTCGACTCCTCCGACATGGACACAGAAGAATGTGGTTCGGAGCTACGGCTCTGCCGAAGTACCGCTGCACGTGGACAGCGATCGTGAGAACCTGACGGTCGAAGTTCCGGATCGGGAATCGAACATTCACAAACCTGCGCGGCAGTAAGACTCTTCGCAGCACTCGAGCACTGAGCAGCAAAGAAAAAGGCACAGTTGCAAGCTGTGCCTTTTGGATCCTTGAGAAGAAGACTAGCCGCGGAGGAAGTCTTTGATCTTCTGGACGACTACGTCTCGGCCTACGTCGGAGATGGCGTTGGTGAGCGGGATCTGCTTGGGGCAGGCTTCTACGCAGTTCTGGGCGTAGCCGCATTCCTGGATTCCGCCGTCGCCGGCGAGGGCGCGAAGGCGCTCTTCCTTGAAGACTTTGCCGGTAGGGTGGTTGTTGAAGAGCTTGACCTGGGCGATGGTGGCGGCGCCGACAAATCCGGTGGCTTCGTTGAACTGCGGGCAGACCTCCATGCAGCAGGTGCAGGAGATGCAGTTGGAGAGCGGGTAGTTTGCCTCCTGCTGCTGCGGGAAGACGCGCGGGCCGGAGCCGAGGTCGTAGGTGCCGTCGACGGGAACCCATGCTTTGACGCGCATGAGGTTTTCGAAGAGCACGGAGCGGTCGACCTGGAGATCGCGTACGAGAGGAAATTTGGAGAGCGGCTCAACCTTTATGGGCTGCTCGAGATTGTCGACCAGGGCGGAGCAGGCCATGCGGGCTTTGCCGTTAATCCTCATCGCGCAAGACCCGCAGATCTCTTCGAGGCAGTTCGAGTCGTAGGTGATGGGCGTGGTGGGCTTGCCGTCGGCGGTGACAGGGTTGGCGGCGATCTCCATCATTGCGGAGATGACGTTCATGCCCTGACGCCACTCGAGCTCGAAGTTTTCCCACACGGCCGGTGAATCGGGCCCGGCCTGACGCTTGATTTCGAATTTGACGGTTTTTGCCATTGTTCCTTTTCCGCGGAGTTAGCCGCGCTCTGCGCGGTTGGCGGAGTTAGCCTCGCTTCGCGAGGTTAGCCCATCAGGTTATTTGGCGGCGTCGTAGCGGCGCGGCCTTGGTTTAATGAACTGGGTGTCGACGTCTTCAAATTCGAAGCGAGGGCCCTCAGCAGCACCGGTGAAGCTGGCCTTGGTAGTTTTCAGGAACTTTTCGTCGTTGCGATCCGGGAAGTCGGGTTTGTAGTGAGCGCCGCGCGATTCATCGCGAAGAAGCGCGCCCTGAACAATGACACGCGAAAGCTCGAGCATGTTATAGAGCTGACGCGTAAAGGCGAAGCTGGTGTTGGCCCACTGCGTGCGATCGGCGAGGCTGACGTTCTGGAAGCGATCGAGGAGCTCGACGATTTTCTCGTCGGCTTGCTTTAGGCCCTTGTTGTAGCGGATGACGGTTGCGTGCTCGGTCATGGTGACGCCGAGTTCACGCCAGAGCCTGAAGGGATTTTCCTTGCCTTCGTTCTTGAGCAGTTGCTGGTTCATCTCGGTCTGGCGCGCGACCTCTGCTGCTGCACCGCCGTCGCCTTCGGCTGCGCCGAGGCTCTTTGCATACTTGAGTGCGATGGGGCCGGCGGTGAATCCGCCGAAGATGCAACTCACGAGCGAATTGGCGCCGAGGCGATTTGCTCCGTGGTACTGGTACTCGCACTCGCCGCAGGCGAAGAGGCCGGGGATGTTGGTCATCTGGTTGTTGTCGACCCAGAGGCCGCCCATCGTGTAATGCATGCCGGGGAAGATCTTCATCGGCACTTCGCGCGGGTCGTCGCCGACAAACTTCTCGTAGATTTCGAGGATGCCTTCTAGTTTGCGGTTGAGGGTTTCGCGATCGATGTGGGTGAGGTCGAGGTAGACCATCGGCTGTCCGTCGATGCCGAGGCCGTTTTCATAGACAACTTTGTGAATGGCGCGGGTTGCGACGTCGCGCGGGACGAGGTTGCCGTACTTGGGATACCACTCTTCGAGGAAGTAGAAGCGCTCTGACTCGGGAATCTGCTTCCAGGGACGTTTGTCGCCCGGAGTGCGCGGGACCCAGACGCGGCCGCCTTCTCCGCGGGCTGACTCGGACATGAGGCGCAGTTTGTCTTCGCCGGGAATGGAGGTGGGGTGGACCTGAATGAATTCGCCGTTTGCGTAATAAGCGCCTTGCTGGAAGACCGCGGATTGGGCGGAGCCGGTGCAGACGACGGAGTTGGTGCTCTTGCCGAAGATGGCGCCGTTACCGCCGGTGGCAAGGATGACGGCCTCGGCCTGGAAGGCGCGAACTTCCATGGTGCGCAGATTCATGGCTACGATGCCACGGCAGACGCCCTTGGAGTCGAGGATGGAGGAGAGGAATTCCCAACCTTCGTATTTGTGCACGTGGCCGTCGACTTCGTAACGACGGACCTGCTCGTCTAACGCGTAGAGAAGCTGCTGGCCGGTGGTTGCTCCGGCGAAGGCGGTGCGGTGGTAGAGCGTGCCGCCGAAGCGGCGGAAATCGAGAAGACCTTCGGGAGTGCGATTGAACGGGACGCCCATGCGATCGAGAAGATCGATGATGCCGGGGGCCGCTTCGCACATGGCTTTGACGGGTGTCTGATTGGCGAGGAAGTCGCCGCCATAGATGGTGTCGTCGAAGTGCTTGTCGGTGGTGTCGCCTTCACCCTTGAGGTTCTTCGCAGCATTGATGCCGCCCTGCGCGCAGACCGAGTGCGACCGCTTGACGGGGACGATGGAAAACAGGTCGACGTTGCCGCCAGCCTCTGCGATCTTGATGACTGCCGCGAGCCCGGCCAAACCGCCGCCAACCACGATGATTCTGGGTGCTGCCATTGAAGTCCTTTCAACTACAGCTTCCAGCTACCAGCCTCTAGCTACTAGCCAGAAACAAAAAACGAAATCAGGAACCAGCGGGTATCGGCGGGGTGAAACGCAATGGCGCCGCTACCCGGTTCCAAAAGTTGATCTGGCCAATGGCCGTGGTTAGAAATGCGACTTCGCGTTCAGAGAAATGGGCTGAGACGCTCGCGTATGCTTCGTCGTCGATGTGGTGCTGCGAGAGAAGAGTGACACGTTCTGTCCAGTCGAGAGCGGCAGCTTCGCGCTCGGTGAAGATGCCCGCTTCGCGCCATGTCGCGAGAAGATCAAGCTTGGCCGCCGGGATGTTCAGCTTGCGTGCGTCGTTGAGATGGTACTGAACGCAGAAAGCGCAACCGTTGAGCTGCGAGGCGCGAATTTTCAGCAGTTCGACGATTTCAGGCTCCATGCCGGATTTGCGCAGAGCATGACTAATGGCAGCCATACCGGTGGCCATCTCGGGGATAATTCCCTGAAAGACCTTGTAGTCGATGCGCGCGTTGCTGGTTGCGGTTTCGGGCATTTTCATCTCAGGGGCTGTAGCCCAGATTCTTCTCCGGTTCCATCCCGCACGACTGAAATCGTGCACTGATACTAACCAAAGTTAAGCTACATGCTGATCGCCACGGCGCTTGCGTAGGTCCGCATCATTGCGACGGGTGCGATTTCGGGGGCGTTTTTATACTGGGGGCTGATGAATGCCCAGATGCTGGCAAGGCCCAGGAACAGGAGAAGAACTCCGAAGGCCGCGCAGATGTAGGCGAAGCGTTTGCGGGCGACTTCGCCGGCCGTGATTCCCCACTTTGCTGCGAAGAGCCAGATGCCGTATGCGAAGTGCCAGCAGATGGCGATCATGGCAATGACGTAGACGGCGAGCATGATCGGGCTGGCGAGTTCCATCTGCACCTTGTGGAATGCGGCACCCGGGTTTTCCGGCAGGCTGACGCCCATGAAGCGCTGACGTAGAACATGTTGGATGATGTAGAGCGTCGCGATTAGCCCGGTCCACCGCTGCGCCACGTACATCCAGTTGCCAGCCCACGGGTAGTAGACGACGTTGGCCTTGCCGCGGAACCAGATGTAGAAGCCGTAGAGGGCGTGATAGGCGATGGGCAGGAAGATGAATGTCCACTCCAGCACGCGAACGAGCGGCAGAGCATTCAGAAACTTGACTTGAGCGCCATATGCAGCCGGCCCATGAACAGCTTCGAAGTTCGAAACGAGGTGTTCGATGAAGAACGCGCCGATAGGGATGATGCCGAGGAGCGAGTGTAGCTTGCGCCACAGGAAGCTTGTTCCCTGGCCGGCACGAATCGGCTGCACGCCTGCGTGGACCTTGGGCGTAGCAGCATTATGGGCAGTTGCCATGTAGATGTGGCTCCTAAGTGCTTCGGGTGCAGAGTCCGGAGCGGTGGGTGTATCAGATTGAGGGACGGCGTATCTAGATCAATTCCAAGTGCATTATTCGGAACGCAGATAGGGGACGTCAAGCTTGCCCGTCTTCTGGCTGTAATTGGGTCAACATTGCGGCGAGCGCGCGTCCGCGATGGCTGAGAGTGAGCTTTGTCTCAAGATCAATTTCAGCCATGGTCCGCTCAAGATTCGGCAGGTAGAAGAGAGGGTCGTAGCCGAAACCGCCGGTGCCACGGGGTGCGTTAAGAATGACGCCCTCGACGGAGCCATCACTGGTGTACTCTACCCGGCCGTCGCGCGCGGCGACGAGCACGCAATGGTAGCGGGCTTTGCGCTGCTCGGCAGGCTTGTCTCCCAGGCGCTGCAGCAAGACCATGTTGTTCCAGACGTCGGTGTTGTCGTTGGCATCGGGTGAGTCGATGAGACCCGCGTCGGCGGCATAGCGGGCAGAGCGAACTCCGGGCGCTCCATCGAGCGAGTCGACCTCGAGACCGGAGTCGTCGGCGAGGACAAGCTCGCCGGGCGCGAACTGCGAGTAGTAGACGGCCTTGATGGTGGCATTGGCGGCGAAGGTGTCGCCGTCTTCTTCTGGGGCTTCGATATCGGCAAGGCCGGGTAGAGGTTCCAGACAGGTGGAGTGGGCCTCGGCGGCGGTGCGGAAATCCCGCAGCTTCCCTTGACTGCTGGTGGCAACATAAAGGCAAACGGGCATGCAACGAGTCTAACTTGGAGATTGTTTCCGGGATGCGAACAATCTCTCGCTTTGGAAGCGCCGAGAAAATTACGATGAGTGCAGGCAAGATGCCTGCTGGATTACCCGACGGAAACGGTGCCGGAGGGCACTTTGAAATTCTGGGGCGTATACAAGCTGACGGTTGGCTCACTTGCGGCTGCAGAGACTGTGGCAGGGATGCTTCGGACTGCCTACCCACCCGAGACAAGCATCTGGGGTGCGTTCACGCTTGCGGCGTCGGTGCTGCTCGCCATCGATGGCCTAGCGGAGCTGTTTGAATGGGTGCATCGGTGGGTCTTCGTTGCCATTGCCGTTGTCATTCCGATTGCGATTTCGACTGTCTCCGATGACTGGCCGCAAAGGCTGTGGATGTTTTCAATCGCCATGGGTTTTTCGGAATGGGTATTTCAGGAGCTGAAGCGGAGCACTGCGAGAACAGATATCGGCGCGCTGGCGTGCTGCGCGGTACTGGCTGTCTCGCTTGCGAATACCACCGTTATGGTTTTCAGGACGTACTGGGACGAGCCGCAATTCTGGCCACTGGGACAGATCTTCAAATTCATGGCGCCGATTGCGCTGCCGTGGACTTTGATTCTGATAATGCTTTGGCGCTCGGGGCACGAAGTGGCGGGGAGAGGGCTCGATCCGCGTGAAGACGTTGCCTTAGCCGCGGAAGCCGTCGATCGCTGATTTCGCAGATGCACATCCTGCCCGGTGCGGCGGCGGATTTACTTAATGGATGATCGCTATTCGATTGACTGATTAAGTCGCAGATCGCGGGATGAGGCTCCGACGCTCACCGTGCGCTTCCCTGCTGCCGTGATCCATTTCTGGTCTTTTGTCGACCAGTACTGGAGTTGACGTGGGGCGACGTGGAGGGTGAAGGCCTTGCTTTCCTCTGGACCAAGATGGACACGATCGAATGCGGCTAGAGCTCTCACCGGGAATTGCACCCCTTCCGGACCTTCAGACGGCGCACTGAGATATACCTGCGGCACTTCGTCGGAGGCGACGGCACTCTTGTTCCTGATGTTGACCGTCACATCGAGGCCGCCGTCAGAAGCTTTGACGATATTGAGGCCGGAGTACTCGAAGCTTGTGTAACTGAGACCGTGCCCGAAGGCGAAGAGCGGCTCGATCTTCTCCTTGTCGAACCAGCGGTAGCCTACATTCACGCCTTCACTGTAGGAGGTCTTTTTGTCGGACGGATGCTTGCTGCGTTCCGGATGAGCGGGATCGGTTGCCGGGTAGTCTTCGAGGCGTTTGCCCCAGGTGACAGGCAGGCGACCGGCGGGGCTGGTCTTGCCGAGGAGGATGTTAGCAGTGGACCATCCGCCTTCATCGCCGGGCCACCACATCTGGAGCACGGCTTTCACCTTGTCGACCCACGGGAGAGCAACGGGCTGGCTAGTGTTGAGAACGACGACGGTGTTGGGATTGACGGCGGCGACTTCTTCGACGAGTTTGTTCTGCTCGCCGGGGAGACCGAAGACGGGTTCGAGCCGCGTCCAGAGGAAGACCACGGCAACCTTGGCGTGTTTCGCCGATTCAACGGCGTGCTCGTGATCGGCCTTGCGCTGCTCGGGCGTGTACCAATTCAAGCGTACCTGCACCGGAGCGCCGGAGGTGTCAGACGAGGTGCTGATCTCAATGGGATGCGGACCGGCAGAAAGCTCAACGGCGCGGCGCACATTATCGAGGCCGTCGGTGGTGGGTATGGCGTTGTCCTGATTGGCCTGCAGGATGTCGCCGTGAACTCCGCCCTGAAAAGCTCCTGTGGCAGCGAGCCGTTTGCCGTCGAGGTTAATGACCGCATTGGCGCCGAGCGCCTGCAGATAGATCCAGTATGTCCCCGCGTGTGGCGGAGTCAGCGTGCCTTTCCACGTGACGATGGAGTTGGGCGGCAGCGCGTTGTGGCCTTTGAGTGTGAAGTCGAGTGTTGCGTCATTGTGAGTCGCGCCGGACTTGTCGGTACGGAGAAGACCCGGCTGTCCGTCATGACTGAGCACGCTGGCTGGAATTGGAGAACCCGTCATGTCGTTATCGACAGCGAAGGCAATATCGGAGACTCCGGAGATCTTTTTCAACGCCGCGAGGGGGCCGACCTGGCGGTCTGGTAATCCGACAGAGCGCTCGCCGTTGATACCGATTGAATCGACCTGTCCGGCCGTGGGGCCGATCAGGACTACCGAATCGAGTTCGTCGTGTTTGAGCGGGAGAATGCCTGCTTCGTTCTTGAGAAGGACTGCTGCGTCTTCGCCGGTCTTCTGGATGATTTTGGCGTTCTCTTCGATGGACTGCTTTGTGAAGGTGTGCTTTGATTGGCCATCAAGATAGCCAAAATGCACGATCTCATAAAGGACACGACTGGCGGCCCGGGTGACGTCCGCTTCGGTGACGGTGCCATCCTTCAGTGCTTCGGGCATCTTTTTCGGGCTCAGCTTCACGCCCCAGTTGCCGCCGCCAAAGTCGCGTTTCTGCTCGGGTTCTTCGGGTATGCGGCCACCGAACATGGCGAAGTTGTCAGCTATTGCGGATGGGGATGGCGGCGGGGGAACCGGACGCGAGTCAAAGAAGGACGAGATGGTGAAGCCGTGATTGTTTGGGTCAGGCTCGCCCGGCATCTCCATGTCGAGACCGGCCTTGATGAAATCGACTGCGTGCACCGCGCCCCAGTCGGATGTTACGAAGCCCTTGAAACCGAGCTGGTCGCGGAGGATGGTGGTAAGCGCGTCCCTGTTGCCGCATGCAAAGGTGCCATTGAGGCGGTTGTAGGAACACATGATGGATGCCACGCCGGCCTTTACGGCAGCATCGAACGGCGCGACATAGACCTCGTGGAGCGTCTGGTCGTCGATGAAGGTGTTCTCGTTGTCGGAGTCGTAGCCGACATAATGTTTGATCTGCGCCATCACATGCTGCGACTGGATGCCTTTGACTTCGGCAACGCCCATTTGCGAGGAGAGGAAGGGATCTTCGCCGAAGGTGTTGTAGCCGCGGCCAAACTGCAGATCACGATCGATGTTTACGAAGGGCTGTAGCGCAACGTCGATGCCCAGCGCCCGTGCTTCGCGTCCTATGACCACGCCATTCTCTTCAGCGTCTTTCATGCTGAAGGTAGCGGCCACGCCCATGGTGGCCGTTTCGCCTTGCGACGGGTGCCGGGTGAGAACTCCCGGGGGTCCATCCGCGAAGCGAAGGCCGGGAATGCCCAGTCGAGGGATACCCGCGAGATATCCAGCCTGGCCCTGGTAGACCTTTGGATCTTCCTGAGTGCCGTGAATCAGAGTGAGCTTCTCTTCAATGGTCATCTGGTTGAGAAGCTTGTCGACACGCGCGTCGCCGGTGACGACCGGGACTGTCTGTGCAATTGCGGAAACTCCGGCAAGCACCAGATACGTGACTGCAAGCAGGCACCCGAAAAAGCTGGATTGAAGCGACCGTCGGCTGAAGGAATGAATAGGATGCACCTTCCCCCCTTATTGCCCGGAGCGGCCAGACAAACGAATGACTGACTGCCTGGGTTCTTTCGGGGAGCAAGTGTATAGCAATCCGGGTATGAGCCGCTGTGAGAGGAACCAGCCATTCCCGGATCTACCGAGGATATGGTGCCCGCGGCGGTGGCACGAGCGGTCAGAAAACCTTTGTAATGCGTCGGGGAATTCGTTGCGCGTCTACACTGATGTTGGTTATGCAGAAGGCTGTCATCCAGAACCTGCGCGGATTCGCGGCGGACCTTACCCGCAAGCGGGTGCGCGGGCACGCTATTCTCCTGGGGCTTGTGATCTGGGGCGCCTACGCATTCAACATCGCGACGCCCGGGCTGAAGGATCGCGAAGGTCAGCTGAAGGGCGCGGACTTCCTGCATGTGTATGTGCTCGGCAACATTGCCCGGATGCACGATGCCAGCATGCTCTACGATGCGCCGAGGCAGGCCGCACTCGGCTTACAACTAATCCATCAGGATCCGGGTGCTGCGTATCTGCCGGTTTATGGGCCGCAGTACTCTTTGATTTTCAGACCCTTCGCGGGATTGTCCTATGGGTATGCGGCCGCGGCATGGATGTTGATTTCTGCTCTGGTCTATTTCTTATGCTGCGCTATGCTGCTCAGGGCTTGCCCTCGACTCCGGGAGGACCGAGCGACGGTTCTCATCATTGCAGCGGCATTCCCGGGATTTTTCTACCTGATCGCGAGCGGGCAGAATTCCATCCTCGCGCTGATCGCGTTTACCACGGCGTTCTTCTGCTTCCGATCGAAGATGCCGTTTGCGGCCGGCCTGGCGCTGGGGCTGCTGATGTACAAGCCGCAGTTCGGGGTGATGTCTGCGGCCGTCTTCGTCTTGACGCTGGAATGGCGCGTGATCGCCGGAGCGTTAACCACCGGAGTTGGACAGCTCGCTGCCGGAGCGGCTTACTACGGAAGATCTGCGCTGGACGGGTACTTCGCGCAGCTGGTGCACATGAATCAGAATGCGAGCGCGCTGGAGCCGCATATCGAACGCATGCACAGCCTGCGGGCGTTCTGGAGTCTGCTGTTGCCGTGGCATGGCCTTGCTTCCCTGCTCTACGCAATAACGGCCCTGGCGGTGATCGCGATTACTGTGTGGTGCTGGAGAAGCAAAACGCCGGTGGAGCTGCGCTATGCGATTTTTCTACTGGGCAGCGCGCTTGTCGATCCTCACCTGACGGATTACGACCTGGTAATGCTGATGCCCGCACTTCTCGTGATCGGCGATCGCATTCTGCTTGCACCGGAATCGAACCAGCGCGACGCAGCGCGCGTGCTTACTTATGTTGCCTTTTGCCTGCCGCTCTTCGGACCCATGCTGAAGGCCTTTCACGTGCAGCTTTCCGTGCCGGCATACGCCGCGCTGTTCCTGGTGGTGGCAAGCGTGGCTCTGAAAGGAATGCAAAGCCGCTCGTCTACGGAGACAGAAGCCCTGTCGTCGATCGAGGCTTGATCGATAGCTGCGCTGGGGCTCGTTTATTCCGGAAGCGGAAGTTCCTTGTCCAGCCCCTGCTCGATGATTTGTTCGCGAAGACGATCAACGGTGGTGAAAAGAATTCCAACCAGACCGAGCTCCCGGGCTGCATCGATATTGGGCTGCTTGTCGTCAATGAAGACGGTTTCTTCGGGGCGAGTTCCCAGTCGTTCCAGAGTCAGGTTATAGATGGCTGGATCGGGCTTGGCCAAATTGTGCTGGAAACTCCAGATCAACACATCGAACTGCGGGAGCCAGTCGAATTCGCGTTCGATGCTGGCGAGGACGGTGTCGCCCATATTGGAGAGGATCGCGGTGCGCAGGCCGCGCTTTTTCAGTTCCTTTTGCCACGCGAGCATTGAGGGATTCTGCGTGGTCCACATGCGGGCGTCCCAGAGGTTGAGCTCGTCGATTTTGGCAGCGTCGAGGTCGAGCTTCGCGTCGCGAACGATGTTCTGCCAGAACTGGAGGCCGGTGAGCTTGCCTTCGTCGTATGCGTGCCGGTCGGCCCAATAGACAGCTTCGAACTCGTCATGGGGAAGGCCGGTGATGCGGAGCATTGCGTCATGCGCCTCGGCGCTGGGCTGACCTGTGAGAACCATTCCATAATCGAAGACGACCGCGCGCAGACTCAAAAAGTTCCTCCTCTAGGTGGCGCGTGGAAGCGGGCGCCAGCTTCTATTGTAGTGAGTAGGGACGAGTGAATAGTGAGTAGCGAGCTCGGACCGGGAGTTACGTGAGCAGTGACGTTTTCGAGGCGGACTGATTGGAATACGGAGGAGAGCGCGCTGGCGAGGGCGCATCGGGAGCGGGTGCGTGCGGGGCTGCCGACAGCGGACCTGACGGCTTCCAATCCGACGCGATGCGGTTTCGACTATGACAAGGAACTTCTTTCGCCGCTGTCGACCGAGCGCGTTTGGGACTATGATCCTCAGCCTCTTGGACTGCTTAGCGCGCGTGAAGCGGTGTGCGGATACTATGCGGATCACGAAGTGCAGGTGAGGCCGGAACAGGTGCTCCTCACGACCAGCACCAGCGAGGCTTACAGTTTTCTGTTCAGGCTGCTGTGCGATCCGGGCAGCGAGATTCTAGTGCCGCAACCGGGCTATCCGCTGTTCGATTTTCTTGCGGTACTGGACGACGTGCGAATCAAGAGCGCGCCGCTGGTGTACGACCACGGATGGCAGATCGACCCTGAGGGGTTTTGGCAGGCTGTCTCCGATGAGACGCGGGCCATTGTGCTGGTGCATCCTAACAACCCGACCGGGCACTTCACGAAGCGCTGGGAGGCGGAGGAGTTGGCAAAGCTGTGTCGCGAGCGGGAGATTGCGCTAATCGTGGACGAGGTGTTTCTGGATTACTCGTTTGGGCAGAAGCAGGAGCGCAGCTTTGCGGCCGGGCTGGAGGGCGTGGATGTGTACGCCGTGAGCGGGCTGAGCAAGATTGCCGGCCTGCCGCAGATGAAGGCAGCATGGATCGTTGCGACCGGGCCTCATGTGGAGGAGGCGATGGCGCGGCTGGAGGTAATCGCCGACACCTTTCTATCGATGAATGCGCCGATCCAGGGAGCTGTACCTTTCTGGCTCGCGGGCCGCGAGAAGATTCAGCGACAGATCAGGGAGCGTGTGAAAGCGAACCTGACGGAGCTTGACCGGGAGCTTGCAAATCTCGACATCGTGGTCCGGCTCGATGTTGAGGGAGGCTGGTATGCGGTGTTGCGGATTCCGGCACTGCAGCCTGATGAAACTACCGCGCACGAGCTGCTGAACCGAGGGGTCTGGGTCCATCCAGGATACTTTTTCGGCATGGAGGGAAAGGGCTGGCTGGTGGTGAGCCTGCTGGGACCTGTTGAGGAATTTAAAACAGGAGTTAAAGCGATTGTTGACTATTTCAGAACGCATCAACCTGATAACAATTGTCCGGTAGATGTTTAACCATAATTTTAGAAATTAACGTTCAAGATGCAGATAACAAGACAGTTGCTATGTCACCAATCTTTGCGAAATAAATTCCGGATTGTTTACTTCAGAAACTGATTTGTTTTACGTTCTGTGCCGATTGTTGTTGCGGGGCCATGTCCCGGGATGACGCGGGTGTCGTCGGGCAGGCTCAGCAGGCGGGACTGTATCGAGTCGATGATTTGATCAAAGTTTCCGCCGGGCAGATCGGTCCGGCCGATGCTTCCGGCGAAGAGCGTATCGCCGGCGAGGACCATTTTCATCGGGGCGAAGTAAAGGCAGATGGAGCCCTGGGTGTGGCCGGGAGTGTGGATGACCTGGGCCGGATAGTTTTGAAGCCCGACGTGGCGGCCGTCGGTGAGCACTTCGTCGGGCGGCGCTGTCTCTGGAGTCTCGATGCGGAGCCAGGCTGCCTGCGTGGACATCATTTGGAGCAGCGGGAGATCACCTTCGTTCAGGTAGATTGGTGCTCCGGTGAGGGACTTCAGCTTTAGCGCGCCGCCGACGTGGTCAATGTGCGCATGGGTGATGAGGATCTGCTTGAGCTTCAGCCCGAGTTCTGTCAGTCGGCGCTGGATGCGGACGATCTCGTCGCCGGGATCGACGATGATGGCCTCGCGCGTCTCCTCGTCGCCAAGGATGGTGCAGTTGCATTGCAGCGGGCCGACGGGGAAGGTCTCGAGGATCATGAGGTCATTTTAGGATGTCGATCGCGGTCGGCTCAAAACGCAAAAGGCAGGCCGTGTGGCCTGCCTTGATGTTCGGAAAGATTATCGTCTACTTCTTGGCTGGTGCCGGCGTGGTCTGGTGCGTCGGCTGATCGCCCAGCACGGAGCGAGATTGATTGCCGCGAGCATAGAGCACTGTCAACGTCAGCGAGGTGATCATGAAAATTATTGCTGCCCATGTGGTGAGCCGAGTAAGCAGGTTGGCTGCCGCGCGAGGGCCGAAGGCCGTCTGAGAGCCCTGGCCACCGAAGGCGCCAGCAAGATCGGCGGAGCGTCCCTGCTGAACCAGGACGACACCGATGAGGAACAGGCACACCACGATGTGGAGGAACATGACGAAGTAGAAGAGAATCTGCATGTGCTGAAAGCTGCTTTCTGAAGCGGTATATGGTGCGGAGGAGGGGACTTGAACCCCTATGCCTTGTGGGCGCTAGCACCTCAAGCTAGTGCGTCTGCCAATTTCGCCACCTCCGCTTGTCGGTGAACCTATTAAGTATAGCAAAGGAAAGACTCTGAGATCACCATCGGGTGGGGCCTGGAGGTGGAGGATTATCCAGGGCCAACGCCGATTCCCTGCCCGGACGATTAAGATGGTGCCGACCATAAAGTTACAGCTTTCTCGTTTCCAACCAGGAGGGTGAGATGCGGGTGTGCCAAGCGTTAGTTTCGAGGCTTCTTTTTGCCGGTTCTTTTGTGACGTTCAGCGCGTTTTGTCCGGGCCAGAACACAACCGCCGATGTCGCGCCGGTGATTGATGTGCACGTGCACGCGATGGACGAGTCGTTTCCTGGCGGCGGTCCCATGTGCCCCAACGAGGCCAAGTTTCTCGCTTCAGACCCGAAGACAAAAGAGGCGCCTTTCGGATGGGACGTGGAGAACTGCACGCCAAAGCTTTACCCGTCGGAGAAAGGCCAATACATCAAGGACGTCAAGGCCGAGATGGAGCGACTGAACGTGACGGCCGTGGTCTTTGGAGATCAGGCCGGCGTGAAGAAGTGGCAGGATGCGATGCCGGGCCGCGTGATTCCGGGAACGTCGTTCAGTGAAGGTATGACTCCCGGAGGGCGGGTGCCGCTCGAAAAGTTGCGCGAGGAGTTTACGAAGGGCGGTTTCAAGGTGATGGGCGAGATCGGGCTGCAGTACGAGGGCCTGTCGCCGAGCGACGAGTCCGTGGACAAATATTTTGCGCTCGCCGAGGAGCTGGATATTCCTGTGGCGATCCACATGGGTACTGGCGGATCGGGACGCGCGAATGTCACGACGCCGAAGTTCCGCGGATCGATGGGCAATCCTCTGCTGCTGGAGGAACTGCTGGCAAGGCATCCGAAATTGCGCGTGCAGGTGATGCATGCGGGCTATCCGATGATCGACAACATGCTGACCCTGCTGCAGGCAAACTCGCACGTGTACGTCGATGTGGCGGGGTTGATCTGGAGCTATCCGCTGAAGGAAGTGAATCGCTATATCCAGAGGATTGTCGAAGCTGGGTTTGAGGATCGCGTGATGTTCGGCACGGACCAGATGGAGTGGCCGAAGCTGATGGCTTATTCGATCAGCATCATCCAGAACGCCGACTACCTGACTCCCGAGGAGAAGCGAGACATTCTCTATAACAACGCGGCGCGGTTCCTGAGGCTGGATACGCAGGAGAAAAAGTAGGGTCGCACTTGACTGCTGACGTTGGGCAAAGGCTCAGTGCATGCGTTGACGCATACGTTTCTCTGCGTCGGCGGACCAGTATTTGCAGTCGAGGCGGATGAAGACGGACGAGTATGGGATTGTCATCGTGGTCTTCAGGACGAGGACGTGAAACTCCTTGCTGGTTTCGTCGATCTGGTTGATGACACGCTCGTGCAGCATCGACTCGATGATGTAGTCGGCGAGCATTTTCTGCACCTGACTACGATAGGCAGTAGCGCCGGGAGCGTCGTCATCGCCAACGAAGGGAAGCTCCTTGTCCATGTAGATGAGCGGGCGGACGTGGATGGAGCTGTTTACGGATCCGAGAACGTAGCGAAGGACGTCAAGCTGGTTGGCGTTGGTCTCGATGGTCTCAACGCCGGTAGAGGCCTGAAGCGGGTAGGCGGAATCGACGACGAGGATCCAGTTACGGTGACCCATGAGGGGCATTGTCTGGCCGACGCGCGTCTTCCAGTCCGACTGTGCATTTACCGCGACGGCGGCCGTAAGAACGATAGCGGCAAAGAACACGAAAAAGGATTTGCGCATGAGGAATGAGGGTCCTTATGTGAAATGCAGCTCGGGATGACGTTATCACTCGATGAGGCGTTTCATCCAGTCGGCGAGAGCACGCTGATCGTCACTGCCCGACACGTGCGCGTTGTAAACGCCACTGCGATCTGCCTCGGAGCGATTCTGGCTGAGCTTGAATTTACCTTCGATGCGGGTGATCGGGATGCGGAAGCCGACGATTCCGCCAAGCAGCCTGCGGCGATAGTCGTCGGGCATTGCGCGCCATCTGTCGGCATAGGCTGGCTCGTTGGCTTCGATGAGATTGAAGAGCAAGGTTTCTTTTGTACTCTCTTCTTCGACAAGCTGAAGTGTTCCGTATGCGTGAACGGCTATGTAGTTCCACGTAGGAACTGAAATTTGCTCGGCATAGAGAGAAGGACTGACATAGCCGTGGGGGCCGGGAAATACGACGAGCGTTTCGCGATTGGCGAGGGACTGCCAGTGAGGGTTTGCCTTGGCGAAGTGGCCTTCAATGACTCCGTACGGGCCTTCATCCCTGACCACGAGAGGAAGATGCGTGGCACGATGCTGAGCTGAGTGAATGGTGTCGTCGAGCGGCCCGAAGAGAATCGCGAAGGAATAGGCCCGCATGGCTTCGATAAGCAAGCCGCGGTCTGAGATCTGGTTGAATTTGGGAACGTACATCCGCCTCCAGGAATTTCCGCAAGACTTTGGCCGTATTTCCACGTTAGAGGTTCAGCGCCGCTGCTGCAATAGCACGTGTCCTCCGGCCAGCTGGTATTCTTGGGCTCGTCCATCTGGAGCGAGCTGAAATGGAGACTTTGGAGAGCGCAACCGCCGGGCCAGCTACAGCGGCCGTCGCCGTAACAAAGACGAGGCGCGGCATCTGGCCGGCATTAGCTCTGTTCATCACCGCACCGCTCGTCGCTGAGTTCCTGCTCGGAAATCTGCCCATCAAGCTGCTGTCCGCCCTAATCGTGCTGGGGCCTCTATACGGGGGCGGGGCGCTCCTCATTCGCGAGTGGGTCCGGAGAACAGGCCGCGGCTGGCCGAGCATCCTGCTGCTGGGTATTGCTTACGCGATTCTCGAAGAAGCCTACACTACGCAGTCACTGTTCAATCCCGACTATCTCAAATTGCACCTTGGACTACTCACCCCGGCCTATATCCCCACGTTGGGAATAGGGGGCTGGTGGACGCTATGGATGTTCAACGTGCACGCGGTGTGGAGCATCGCCACACCGATCGCTCTGATCGAGGCATGCGTGCCGGATCGGGCACGAGCACCGTGGCTTGGGCGAATCGGAATGGTCATCACGACGCTGGTGTTTCTCTTCGGCGCTGCGGCTTCTACAATTTTCCAGTTCAAGCTGGACCCGTTCCTTGCTTCGCGAACACAATTTGCAGTCGCGGCCGTCGGCATTGTGATTCTGGTGATGGCCGCTTTCCTGATCCCAGTTAGGCGCCGCAATGTTGTGGACGGCAGCGCGCTGTCTCCCTGGATCGCCGGTGCAGTCGCCCTGTTATTCGGCTCAGCCACCTTATTCGTGCCCCAATCCTGGGGATGGGGCGCGGCAGCAGAGTTGCTCGGGTTGGATCTGGTGATGTTGCTGGCAGTTCTCGCCTGGTCACGCCGCGCAGGCTGGGGACTCCGGCATCAGCTCGCGCTCGGCGCAGGAGCAGCCCTGGCCTATGGCTGGCACGCATTTCTGCAGCATCCCTCAGTCGGCGTACTCGACCTGAGCGTACGTGTCGGAAACGTCATCTTTTTAGCCGCAGCACTTGCACTAATTTGGTTTGCTGGTACACGGGTTTCCAGATTCCGCTGAACCTCATTGAATTCTCTCAAATCGAAATCCTGCTTCGCGCAATGCATGACTGATCGCCGTGATGTGTGTTGCGCCGCGGGTCTCCAACGTGACATCGATGACTGTCTCGCCGAGACTGACGCCATAGTAGGCGCGGTTGTGGACGGTCTCTACGATGTTGGCGCGTTCGCGGGCGAGGACCTGCGTGAGGTGATGCAGCGCTCCGGGGCGATCCTGCAGATAGACGCGAAGGCGAAGGAGGCGGCCGTCTTTGACGAGGCCGCGCTCGATGATTTTGGCGAGGAGCGTGACGTCGATGTTGCCGCCGCAGACCAGAACGACGGTGCGACGATGACGGAGATTTGTTTTCGATTGTACGACGGCTGCGAGTGCGGCAGCGCCGGCGCCTTCTGCGAGAGTCTTCTCCTGCTCGAGGAGCAAGAGGATGGCGCTGGCGATTTCTTCGTCGTCAACGGTGACGATTTCGTCGACGTAGCGCGTAACGAGGGGGAGAGTGATGTCTCCGGCGCGGCGAACTGCGATGCCGTCAGCAATGGTGGCTTCAGCGCTGATGGTTACGGGTGCGCCGGCAACGCGGGCGCGGAGCATTGATGGAAGACGCTCGGGTTCGACGCCAACAACGCGGATTCTTGGATTGGTCTCCTTCAGTGCGCAGGCAATGCCGCTGATGAGACCGCCGCCGCCGATGGGGACTACGACGGCTTCGATATCCGGCACCTGTTCGAGAAGTTCGAGGCCGATGGTTCCCTGCCCGCAGATGACTTCGGGGTCGTCGAAGGGATGGATGAAGGTGCGTCCTTCTTCGAGACGGCGGCGCATGGCTTCTTCGCAGGCCTCGTCGTAGGTTGCGCCGTGGAGGATGACTTCGGCTCCGTAGGCGCGCGTTGCGGCGACCTTGACCAGAGGCGTGGCGAGCGGCATGACGATCTGGGCGCGTATGCCGCGCTGCGTCGAATGAAAGGCTACGCCCTGTGCGTGGTTGCCGGCGCTGGCGGCGATGACTCCGCGCTTGCGCTCGGTTTCGCTGAGAGTGAGGAGCTTGTTCAGCGCGCCGCGTTCTTTGAAGGATCCCGTGCGCTGGAGGTTTTCAAGCTTGAGGTGCAGCGGAAGGCCGGTCAGCTCCGAGAGGTGATGAGAGAACTGGCATGGCGAGACGTGGATCGAGCTCTCTATGCGGGCGCGAGCCGATTGAATTCCGATGAGCGAAACTGGCTCCAAGAGAATCTCCTTCGAGTGAATGGCCACCAAAAGCGAAACCACCTGCCGCTGCTGCGGGAGGTGGCCTGAGTAGTGCTGAACTGCTTTGTCCGTTTAGGTCCAGGCATTGATTCCCGCGCGCATGTTGTGAATGCTAATTCGCATGGCGGGAACAGGCATGATGCGACACGACGCGGGAACGAGGATTGCGTGCGTGTTGACGGCGTGCATCATGTTGTTTTGAGTAGACCAGATGCGAGCAGAGCGGGTCAAGAAACAACAGAAGAGCGAGCGGGGGTTTGCGAAACAAGGTGTGCGTGATTTTGGTAGCGGACTCGTGCCCGCGGTCTAGAGCGCAGGCGTTTCGGTTGGACGAAGCGGGGGCGAGTAAGCGGTTTGCTGGAAGATGTTGACCGTTGTGATGAAATAGAGCGTGGAACCGTGCCTCAGCGGCTAAAGCCGCGCTCCCTTTGCGTTGTTTAGCGGCACGACTGAAGTCGTGCCCTTTCAAAGCACGCCATTCTGATCTGCTCTTTCAAGACTGCGGACGTCTGGAGTTTTCAGCAGGCTGGCAAGTCGTGCACTTTCGAAACCACTGTTGATGTAGACATCGAGGCGGGAGCGGATTTTGCAGCTACATGCCTGCGTAGAAACCGGCCATCCAGCTTTGCATCAAGCCGGGCAGACAGCCGAGTACAACGACCGCCAGGGTGATGAGAGCGAGAACGCCCATGGTCAGCGGACTTCCCTTCACCGGCGCTTCGTCCGCCGGTGGCATGACGAAGACGCGCTTGAGGACCTGCAGATAGTAGTAGAGCGAGACGGCGCTCATGGCGACGGCAAGGGCTACGAGAACTAACGGCACTGTTCCATGATTGACCTGGAGGATGGTTGCAAAGAGATTGAACTTTGCCCAGAAGCCGACGAGGGGAGGAATTCCGGCGAGGGAGAGGAAGAGGACCAACAGGACGCCGGCGAGCAGGCCGTTGCGCTTGTAGAGGCCGAGGAATGCGTCCATGCGGTCGCTGCCGTGAATTCGTTCGACGAGTGAGACCGCGCCGAAAGCCGCGATGGTGGTGAGGCCGTAGGTGAGGATGTAGTAGAGGATGGCGTTGGCGCTTACGTTGGTTCCCGAGTAGTAGGCGAGTGCGATGAGGATGTATCCCGCGTGGGCGATGGCGGAGTAGGCGAGAAGACGGCGAACGCTGTCTTGCGCGAGAGCGGCGAGGTTGCCGAAGACCATGGAAGCTACGGCAATGATGGCGAGGATGGTGGACCAGGGTCCGCCGAAGCCGATCCAGTTTGTTGTGTGACCTCGGGACTCCACAATGATGCCGGTGTGGCCCATCTGATTGAAGACATGCGCAGCGGCTGTGCCGATGCCGATCAGCAAGGCGAAACTGGCGACCTTTGAAACAGAGGCGATGAAAGCAGCAGCCGGAGCGGGTGCGCCTTCGTATGTGTCAGGCGCCCAGAGATGGAATGGAACGGCCGCGACTTTGAAGCCGAGGCCGGCGGCGATCATCACCAGAGCGACATAGGCCAGGGGCGTGGAGCCGAGGACGGTCGGTCCGTAAAAGCCAAGCATGATTTCGTGCAGATTTGTCGAGCCGGTAAGCCCATAGAGATAGCTGAAGCCGAAGAGGAGGAAGGCTGCCGACATTCCGCCGAAGAGGTAATACTTCATGGCGCTTTCCGCGCTCTTGGCGGATCGCTTGGCGAAGGCCGTAAGGATGTAGAGGCCGAGTGAGAGGAGCTCGAGGCCGACGAAGATGACAAGCAGATCCTGCGCGGCTGAGATGAGCAGGCCGCCGGTTGCGGCCATCAACACTACCGCAACAAACTCGCCGACGTGCTTTGTGAAGTCGGAGCCGATTAGCAGGAACAGCGTGAGCACAGTCAGGACGAGGATTCCGACCTGCGAGACCGCGGTGTATCCGCCAGCTGAGAGGAGGAGATCGGTGCTGCCGGGATAGGCGAGGCCGCCGTCTACCTGATACGGCATGGCGATTAGCGCTCCTCCGCATCCGAAGACTCCGATGAGAACTGCGGCCATGATGCGCGTCTGCAAAGCAGCCTTGCGCAGAAAACCGAGGTCTACGATCAGGACGAGCAGAGCGGCGATGTCGAGTGCAGTTTCAGGGAGTGTTACCCGGAAGAGGTCAGCGTAGTTCATTGCATACCTCCTGCGAGCAACGCCTTGACCGCGGGCTCGATCGAGTTAAGCAGAATGCTGGGGTAGATGCCGACAATGAGAGTAGCCGCGAACAGAAGACAGGTTGCGGTGATTTCAGGCCATGTAATGGGATCGAATTTTGGCCATCCCTCTTTGGGATGCTCGTCGGGCCGTGGCAGCCTGTCGGTGAAGAAGGCCATCTGCAGTGCGCGCCAGGTGTAGGCGACGCCGATGACGATGCCGACGCCGGAGGCCGCGGTCCACCAGGGCTTCGCGATCCACGCGCCCATGAGGACCTGAAGTTCCGCAACGAAGCCGGAGAAGCCGGGCAGGCCCATGGAGGCGACGCCGGCAATGACGAATGCCCAGGCGGCAAATGGCAGCCGGCGACCGAGGTACATGCCTTCCAGCTCCGAGAGCTGGCGGGTGTGCGTGCGCTCGTAGACGATGCGGCCTACGATGGCGAAGAGAAGTCCCGCGATCACTCCATGGGAGAACATCTGCAGCACAGCGCCGTCGACGCCGACCTGGGTCAAGGTGACGAGGCCGAGGAGCACAAAGCCCATGTGGCTGACGCTGGAATAGCCGATGACAAATTTGAAGTCGGTCTGGGCGAGAGCGACGAGCGCTCCATAGATGATGCCAATGACGGCGAGCAGCGCGAAGACGTCGCGCCACGATCCGATGCCCCAGAACGACCAGCCCCACGGATCGAGGCCGTGCGGGAAGAGGCCGATGGCGACGCGCAGGCATCCGTAGGCGCCAAGCTTCATGACGACACCAGCGAGGAGCATGGATGCAGCGGTGGGCGCGGCAACGTGGCCGGTGGGCGCCCAGGTGTGAAAGGGCCACAAGCCGGCGAGGATTCCGAAACCGACGAAGGCTACAGGAAATGCCCACATCTGGAAGCTGACCGGCAGATTGGCGTTCGCGAGACTCACGAGACCTGTGGAATGGCTGCCTGCAGTTGCATAGGAAGCGAGCAGCACGACGAGCACCATGGCGGATCCGACGAAGGAATAGAGCGCAAGCTTCATTGCGGCATATTCGCGGCGGGTCGATCCCCAGATGGCGATGAGGAAGTATTTGGGCACGATGGCGATTTCGTAGAAGACGAAGAGAAGAAAGAGATCGAAGCTGAGGAAGACCCCGTAAACGCCGCCGATGAGAGCGAGGAAGAATGCGAAGAATTCGTTGGTGCGGAGATTAATGTTCCAGCTGAAGAGCACGCCGGCGACCGCGGCAAGACCGGTGAGGAGCACGAGTACTCGGCTGATGCCGTCTGCGGCGAGCGTGTAGTGGATGCCCATCATGGGCACCCAGGGCACGTCGATGATGGTGATGCGTCCCTGCCCTGCCCCTGCGGCGAATCCGGCGATCGCAATTGCGAATCCCGCTACCGCGACGACGAGTGCGATGACGCGAGCCAGGGCGGCATTGCCCTTAGGCATCAGCGCCAGCACCAGCGCACCGGCAAACGAGATGTAAATCGTCCAAGCCAACATTCTGTCTAAAATCTCCAATGCGCCAGCAGGTACTGAACGGTGGGGTTCACACGTTCAATGACGATCTGCGGCAGCAAGCCGAGCAAAAACATCAATCCGATTACGGGTGCAATCCCAAGCCGCTCGCCCCCATGCAGGTCGGGAAATTCTGCCCACCGCTCGGGGACAGGTCCGGTGAACACTTTGAGGATGACGGTGAGGATGACGGCGGCGGTTACGAGCAAGCCAAGTACCGAGATTGCGGCCGCGACCCACGAAAGCGGGAAGACTCCGCGGAAGATGAGGAACTCGCCGACGAAGCCGTTGAGCCCGGGGAGGCCGAGAGACGAGAAGAGCGCGATTCCCATCAGGCCCGCGAAGACGGGAGCTGGCTTGCGAAGTCCGCCGAAGCTGTCGATGCGGCGCAGGCCCGCGCTGCGGAACTGAATCATGGAGATGAACCAGAAGATCGCGGCGGCGGTGAGGCCGTGATTGAACATCTGGAGGATGACGCCGTTGAGGGCCGCGGCTTGGCTCACGGAGTCCGAGACGGTGCCGCCGGTGTGGATCGCGATGGCGAAGATTCCAAGCAGGCAGTAGCCGAGGTGATTGACGGAAGAGTAGGCGAAGACTCGCTTCAGATCCTTTTGCGCAGCCGCAGCCCATGCACCCATGACGATGGTGAGGACGGCGAGGACAAGAAGCGGCGTGCGGATGGTGGCGATCTGAGCGCCGAAGAGCGGCAGTGCGATGCGAATCAGTCCGTAGACGCCCATCTTGGACATGCCGCCGGTGAGGAGCATCGTCACCGGCGATGGTGCTTCGGCATACGCAGCGGGCAGCCATGTGTGGAATGGAGCGAGGGGGACCTTGACGGCGAATCCGGCGAGCACGCCAAGAGCGAGCCACATCATGACGGGGCCGAGGCTGGCTAAGACCCGGTTCTGAAGCGTGCCGTTTGCAGCCATCGTCGCAAGCTCGATGAAGTCCATCGATTTGGTGGCGTGATAGACCGCGAGGAAGCTCAGCAGAAGAGCGACGCTGCCGACCATGGTGTAGACGAAGAACTGCGTCGCGGCTGGCCCGCGCCTTGGGCCTCCCCAGAGCTTGATGAGGAAGAATGCGGGGATGAGGCTGAGCTCCCAGAAGATGAACCAGTGGAAGAAATTCAGCGCGGTGAATGTACCGAAGAGTCCGGCTTCGAGCAGTAGCACAAGGGCGAAGAAAATGCCCGGTTCATGTCGGACACGATGCGCGGCGTCGATCGCCATGAGAGAAACCAGCGCCGAGAGGATAAGCATCAGCGCGCCGAGCCCGTCGACGCCGAGGTGATATTGAACGCCGAGCGATGGCACCCACTGGTGCAGTTCCTGGAGGCCGATAGAGCCGTCTTTCGGCAATTGCTGCCAGACCACGAGCGATAGAAGCAAACTGACAATGCCTGTGACCTGGGCGACCGCGCGTGAATGACGATGCGTGAAGAGCGCAATCGCCGCACCGATGACAGGGATGACCGTGATGATGGTGAGGAGCGGGAGATTGTTCATGGCCGGCCGCTCCATATGAGGATTGCGGCGAGTATCACGACCGCCACGGCGAGAAGGCGAAGGTAGATCTGGCCCCGGCCATTCTGGATGCGCGCGAGAACGCCGCCGCCGTTGTAGATCTCTTCGCAGCCCTTGTCGAAGGCTCCGTCGACCATGGTGGCATCGAGGAATTTGTTGAGCCGCGCCCAGTGGTTGGTCAGCCAGATGACGGTGGACACCATGTCTCCCCAGATGTCGCGATCGATCCAGTCAGCGACTTTGGCCCACCAGTAGTAGAAGGCGATGACGGTTGCGCCGTAGAGCTCGTCGATGTAGAGGCGATTGGCAAGCACGGTCCAGACGGGCGGAATAGCTTTCTGGAGCGCGTCGGGCTCTTCGGAGCGCGGAGATTTGTTGCCGTAGATCCACCAGCCGAGGCCGATGCCCACGATGACTATGACGCAGGACGTGAGCAGGAGCATCAACCAGGCCGGCTCGGCGAAGGCGTGCATCTCGACGGAAGCTGCGTGATTTTCAAGGAAGGCTCGAAACCACGGCCAGGCCGGGGTACCGATGACGCCGAGCGCCACGGCAAAGACGGCCAGGATCGCTAGCGGCGTTGTCATTACGCGCGGGCTCTCGTGGGCGTGTCCGTGACCGCGATACTCGCCGAAGAAGACGTAGCTGACCTGGCGGGTCATGTAGAACGCCGTGAGGACCGCGCCGAAGACGAGCATGTAGTAAGGAGCGTGCGAGAGAGGCCAACTATGGGCCGACTCCAGGATCGCGTCCTTGCTCCAGAATCCGGAGAAGAAGATTGGGACACCGCAGAGTGCGAGCATGCCGACGGCATAGGTGAGGAACGTGAGTGGCATGTACTTGCGCAGGCCGCCCATGCGGCGGATGTCCTGCTCTTCGTGGACGCCGTGAATCACCGAGCCTGAGCCCATAAAGAGGAGAGCCTTGAAGAAGGCGTGGGTGATGAGATGGAACATGCCGACGGCGACTCCGCCAACACCGAGACCGGCCATCATGTAGCCGAGCTGCGAGACAGTGGAGTAGGCAAGGATGCGCTTGATGTCGTTTTGCGCGACGGCGATGAGAGCCGCGAAGACTGCGGTTGATGCGCCGACCCAGGTAACAACCGTGAGCGCCGTGGTGGTGCCGGGAGCGATTGCTCCAGCTGCCATGAGCGGATACACGCGGGCGATGAGGTAGACACCGGCGGCAACCATGGTAGCGGCGTGTATCAGCGCGGAGACGGGTGTCGGGCCTTCCATGGCGTCGGGAAGCCAGACATGCAGTGGAAGCTGGCCGCTCTTCCCTGCTGCTCCGGCGAAGATGAGCAGGCCGATTGCGCCTGCGGCGGTGAGTCCCCAGTGCGAGTGGTGAACGAGGAGACCGCCGAGGGCGAGTGGTTCCATCGAGCCCGCGCCGCGGTCGTAGAAGAGAAGCGTTCCGGTCTGGGCGAAGAGCCACACGATGCCGAGGAGGAAGAAGATGTCGCCAACGCGAGTGGTGATGAAGGCTTTGCGCGCGGCTGCGGCGGCGGAGGGCTTGTGGTACCAGAAGCCGATGAGCAGGTAAGACGTAAGGCCGACGAGCTCCCAGCACATGAAGAGGAGCAGGATGCTGTTGGCGATGACGACGCCGAGCATGGCTCCGGCAAAGAGCGCGAGGAAGCAGAAGAAGCGCGTGTAGTTCTCGTCGTGCTCCATGTAACCGGTGGAGTAGATGAAGATGAGAAGGCCGACGAAGGTGACCATCACCAGCATCACGGCGGAGAGCGGATCGAGAACCCAGCCGAGTTCAACGGCCTGTGTGCCGACGGTGAGCCAGGAGAAGTTGACGACTTCGCGAACAGCGTGTCCATTCGACCATCCGCTCAAGACGTGAACGAATGCGCTCATGGCGATGAGCAGCGAAATTCCCATCGAGCCGATGGCGAGATTCGAGGCGAGTTTGCGGCGGGGCTGTTTTAAGACAGAGATGATGCCAGCGGCGACGATGGGAAGCGCCGGAATAAGCCAGAGCCAGCGTGCGATGGAACTGGCGTCGAGTTGAGGTGTGAACGCGATGGCTTCCTGCATCATCACCCCTTCATCCTGTTCATTTGTTCAACATCCGCTGTCTTTGCGTGGCGGTAGATGGAGATGACGAGCCCGAGACCGACTGCGGCTTCGGCTGCGGCCACGGCGATGGAGAAGATGGCAAACATCATGCCGGTGAGCAGCTCGGGATGCGGCGAATAGCGCCAGAAGGCGATTAGGTTGAGATTGGCGGCGTTGAGCATGAGCTCGATGCCGATGAGAACCATGATGGCGTTGCGGCGGGTGAGCGCGCCAGCGAGGCCGATGGCGAAGATGAGAGCTGCGACGATGAGATAGCCGGTAAGAGGAGTCATTGCTTCGCCCTCTCTTTCTCATGCATGGCGACGATGACGGCGCCAAGGAGTGCTGCAGTGAGGAGCACGGCGATGATCTCAAGCGGCAATACGTAACGGCTCATGAGGGCGTTGCCGATATCGTTCACGGTAACTGCGGGAACTGCGGTCTGATTTGGCAGCGATGGGGCAGCCTGCAATACAGCCCACGCAAGCACGGCGAAGACTCCGGCGGCGATGGCGAGACCTGCGAACCAGCTTTTGGAGAAGACGCCTTCTTTCGGGACTTCAGAACCCTTCGTCAGCAGGATTGCGAAGACAACCAGGATGGCGACCGCACCAACATAGACGAGGATCTGCGCGAAGCCGGCAAACTGCGCATCGAGACGAAGGAAGAGCAGCGCCAGGCCGAAGAAGGCGATGGTGAGCGCGAGAGCGGCATGCACAAGGTTCTTTAAAAGAACCGCAGCGAGCGCGCCGCCGACGGCAAAGGCGGAGACTAGATAGAAAACAAAGTCCACGGCACGCTCCTTTCTTTCGAGGTGTGCGGAGTTCCTGCTTTGTGGCTTCCCACCCATCCGACAAAGAACCGTCGGATGGATGGGGCACCCAGCCTTTTCGCAGGCGAAGGAGGTTTCGGGAGCAGTGATTCGCTACTCGGCATAGCGGTAGCTCCTGGGGCCGAATTTCTGGCGGCGCATTCCTTCGCGGCCGATGCTGACGTAGGCAAGAATCAGGATCGCGGAGCAGACCAGCCAGCGCAGCCAACCGTCGCCCATGAATCGCCAGAGGCCGGCGACGAAGAGGTTGAGCAGGCACATGGGAAGGACGAATTTCCACGCGAAGTTCATCAGCTGGTCCTGACGCAGGCGGGGCAGGGTTCCGCGCAGCCAGATGAAGACGCACATCGAAACGAAGAGCTTGCCGAAGAACCAAATCCACGAAGGAACGACCTGGAGTACGGAAAGAGGCGCCATCCATCCGCCGAGGAACAGCGTTGAACCAAGTGCGGAGATGGAGAACATCGCCACGTACTCGCCGAGGAAGAACAGAGCGAATTTGAAACCGGAATATTCGGTGTGATATCCGGCGACGAGCTCGGATTCGCCTTCGGGAAGATCGAAGGGCGAGCGATTCGTCTCGGCAGTGCCGGCGACGGCGTACATGATGAACGCGGCAAGTCCCCATGGCGTGAAGATGAACCAGTGCGGGAAGCCGTAGCTGTAGTGGTTTTGCGCTTCGACAATTTTTACGAGCGACAGCGAGCCGGTCATCATTACGATCACTACGCTCGATAGCAGCAGTGCGACTTCGTAGCTGATCATCTGAGCGACCGCGCGCATGGCGCCGAGGAGCGAATATTTATTGCGGCTCGACCAACCAGCCATGAAGACGGACAACTCGGTCGAAGCACCCATGGCGAAGTAGAAGAGCAGGCCGGCGTCCATGTCGACCAACACCATGTTGCGGCCCATGGGCAGTACGGCGAAGCCCATGAAGACAGTCACCACAAGGATGACCGGAGCGAGGAAGTGCACTACGGCATCGGCGCTGGTGGGAACGATGTCTTCCTTGGTCAGGGACTTGATGCCGTCGGCCATGGGCTGAAGAATTCCGTAAGGGCCGACGCGATTCGGGCCGAGGCGATTCTGAATACGAGCGACGCCTTTGCGTTCGAGAACCGTGGTGATGGCGAAGAGCGCAGGATAAAGGCCGATGATGCAGACGACGCTGATGACGACGCCGACGGGAGTCTGCCAGCTCTCGGGGAGATAACCAAGCAACCAATGCTTCAGCAGTACAAAAATCTGGTCGAGCCTGTCTGTCATTCTTTCGGCTCTCCTTGGGCTTTCGGCTCTCCTTCATCTGGCTTCGCTGGAGTCTCAGCGGCTTTCTTGTCTTCCGCGGACATGGGAGCTGTTCCGTCACTTCCCGTCCCCGGCAGAGGTTTCGGCGCTGCGGGCGCAGTTGCTGCGACTGGGGCCTTTGCGACCTCTGCGGCTATGGCGGCTGGGGCGGGCTTGGCTTCAACAGGTGCAGCGGGTTTGGCAGCAGGAGTCGCGGGAGAGCCGACTGCTGGTGCTGCTGCAGCTTTGGCGGCAGCGGCTTCCGCAGCGGCCTTGGCTTTCGCTTCTACCTTGGCTTTCTCTTCGGCGAGGCGCGCGTCGACTTCGCTGGCTTCCGTGGGATGGATCTGGTGGTAGTACTCGTTGGAGCGGGAGAGCTGTTTGCGATCGAGAAGGAGTCCTGCGAATCGATCGTCGGTGGCGAGCTCGAACTCGGTGTTCATCTTGATGGCTTCGAAGGGGCAGACCTCAACGCAGATTTGACAGCTCATGCAGACCGAGATGTCGATGTCGAATTTTGCAGGATAGATCTGCGGCTTGCCGACGTAGTCGGGCTTCTTGTCCTTGCTCTTCTCGATGTAGATGCACTTGGGCGGGCACTCTTTCTCGCAGATCTGGCAAGCGACGCAGCGAAGACCCTTTTCCCAGTCGTCGCCGTCGTAGACGAGAAACGGAAAGTTTCGCGCAGCTTCCGGCAGCGGCAGGCGCTCCTCCGGATATTCGACGGTCGTCATCCGTTCTTTCGAGACATAGCTGCCGGCAAAGTTTCTTGCCGTCTCTACCAGTCCCTTCAGAATTCCATCACCCAGCAATGCAAAGCTCCTTCGGAGTTGTCGTAGTGAGTCGCTACCTGTCCACTTCTCCGAGCACGATATCGACACTTCCAAAAATCAAAACTACGTCGGCTACGTTTGAGCCGAGGCACATATCTTCCAGAACTGTGAGGTTGATTAAGCTTGGCGGCCGAACGCGATAACGATAGGGGTTCGGGCTGCCGTCGCTGATCAAGTAGAAACCAAGTTCGCCTTTCGGGGCCTCGATGCGGCCATAGGACTCGCCGGCCTTGGGGCGGAAATTGCGAATCTTGGCTTTCGGATCCATCACCGGGCCAGCGGGCACGTCTTTCAGGGCCTGGTTGAGAATTGAGATCGACTCGCGCATCTCGAGCATGCGGACCATGTAGCGGTCGTAAATATCGCCGTGGTCGCCGAGAGGCACGCGGAATTTGAATCGATCGTATATGCCGTAGTGATCGACCTTGCGGATGTCGTAGTTCACGCCGGTCGCGCGCAGCATCGGTCCGCTAATTCCGGCGTTGACGGCGAGATCCGGCTTGAGCACTCCAATGCCCTGGCAGCGCGCCATCAGGATCTCGTTGGTCATGAGGAAGTTTTCAAACTCATCGACAAATGAATTCAGGCCAGAGACGACTTTGCGGGTCGCTTCAATCCAGGCAGGCGATGCGTCGACGCGGCAGCCGCCGAAGCGCATGTAGTTGCACATCATGCGCGAGCCGGTGAGGCTTTCGAAGAGATCGAGAATTTTCTCGCGCTCGCGGAATGCGTACATCAGCGGAGTTCCGCTGGCGCCCATCTCCTGCAGAAGAAAGCCGATGGTTGAGGCGTGGTTCTGAATGCGCGTCAACTCGGCAAGGATGACGCGCAGATACTCGGCGCGCTCCGGCACTGCCTGGCCTACCAGCTTCTCTACGGCGAGTGCATAGGCCCAGTTGTTGGTGAGCGAGCAGAAGTAGTCGAGCCGATCGGTGTAAGGCATCGATGCGAGATACGATTGCCTCTCGCCGAGCTGCTCGTGATTCCGGTGCAGGTAGCCGAAGACCGGCTTGAGCTTGATGACGCGCTCTCCATCGAGCACTACGTCCATGCGGAAGACGCCGTGCGTGGAAGGATGATGCGGGCCCATCGCGACTTCGAGGAGTTCGCCTTCGCCATCGGACTCGATGACCGGGGGACGGTTCCAGCCCGCGAGTTTCTCCGTCTTGATGCTGGACGCGCTCACTGGCTTACCTCCCCTGCCGCTACTTTGGCCTTGTGTTCCTGAGCGCGCTTCAGCACGTCGTCATGCGGTGTGGGCTCGTACTCGAAGTCGTCGGGCTCAACGTAGTCGCGGCGCATCGGGTAGTCCTTGAACTCATCCCACATCAGAATGCGGCGCAGGTCGGGATGCCCGGTGAAGACGATGCCAAACAGATCGAAGACTTCGCGCTCCTGGAACTCCGCGGAACGCCAGACAGGCGTGAGCGATGGTAGTTCCACCTGATCGCTGCGGTTCGCGGTGCGGAATCGGACAATGACTGGCCCGTGCTTCTTCGCGACTGAAAAGAGGTGGTAGACGGCTTCGAGGTATCCGGGTTCGACGTGCTTGCGAGTCTCTTCGACAGTTTCGTCAACTATCTGCTGCACGCCATCCACTTCTTTCGGGACTTGACGCGTCACTTTAACTTTTTCAGAGATCTCCTTGTCGAGATAGTCGACTCCGGTGACATTGGAAAGGTAATCGAGAGCGAGGTCTTCGTCGTCGCGCAGAAACTCCGCCACGGCAACGGCGTGCTGTGCATCGATGAGCAGCGAGTGCTGGGCAATTGGCGCAGGGTTCGAAATGACCTTGACCCCCGCTCCGGGTACCGCAGCCTCAATCGCCGCCTTGATTTCTTCTACGCTCTTCAAATCAGCTTTCAGCTCCTAGGTTTCAGCTCTCAGCTCTGCTTCTTCTTCTCCGCTCGGGACATGGCACCGATCGGATATTCACTGAATGATCTTGGGCACCGTCCATGTGCCGGGGTTGCTGGGTGGTTCGAGATCGTGCTCTCCAAAGTCGGGAACCGGAAACTTGCCGGGCGCCTGTTCATCCAGATGGCGCGGACGACCTTCGCCGGTGAGGTTCTGCTCGTCTATTTTCTTCTGGAGAGTCATGAAGGCCTGAATCAAGGCTTCGGGCCGGGGCGGGCATCCGGGGATGTGCACGTCGACCGGGATGTAGCGATCGATACCCTTCAGCACGTTGTATCCCTGTTTGAACGGTCCGCCGGAGATCGCGCAGGCTCCCATGGCGATGACGTAGCGCGGTTCGGCCATCTGGTTGTAGAGCCGCACCACCTGCGGCGCCATTTTTTTCGTGACCGTGCCGGAGATGATCATCAGGTCAGCCTGCCGCGGCGAGGGACGAAACACCTCGGAGCCGAAGCGGGCGAGATCGTAGCGCGCCATGGTGGTGGCGATCATCTCAATGGCGCAGCAAGCCAGGCCAAACTGCATGGGCCAGATCGAGCTGCGGCGGCCCCAGTTGTACAGCTCCTGGATGGTCGTCACCATAACGCCTTGTTTGCCGAGTTCGATCTTCAGCTTTTCGTCAACAGCCATTGTCGTTTCGCTCCAGTTCTGAGTTGGCGTTTCACAGTTCCAACAAGGGAAGACATCGAGCTGTGAAGTACGAACGAAGAACTACGAACTGATGGGGTGAGCTGTCTGCTCACGCCCAGGTGAGTACGCCTTTTGCCCAGGCCCAGGCGAGGCCTTCAATCAGCAGCAGCACAAAGACCAGCATGGAGACGCATGCAGCCGCGCCCAAACCTGTGAACGCCACCGCAAAGGGCAGCAGGAAAATCGCTTCCACGTCGAAGATGAGAAAGATGATCGCGTAAAGATAGTAGGCAGAACGGAACTGGACCCACGCGTCGCCTCTTGATTCGAGTCCGCATTCGTAGATGGCGTTCTTGATTTCGTTCGGCTTGGCGGGTGAAAACACCTTCTGCCAGAGCCAGGCCAGCCCGAGAGGAGCGAGGCCGAACCCAAGGGCGACAGCGAATAGAACTGCTAATGAGAAATATGGACTTGAGGCCATCTGCGAGTGAGAGGTCTTTCCTAATAAAGTTAACAGTTTGGCCCCTGATTTGGCTAAACCCGAATTGGTGCTCGACCGCCATCCAGAGTCGATTTCACCCCGTTCATCCCACTCTATGAACTGCTCGCTGGTCGGCAGGGATCAGGGGTCGAAGACAGATCTGTCGAAAAAGCGGAACGCTGGTTTGATCGGCTGAACGTCTCCACCTTTTGGTGGGGACCATCGCTCGTTTCGTTTGGTACCGTTCTAATGTTCCCCCGATTTTGCCTCCTCTAAGAGTGTGTCGGGCGTCAAAATGGCAAGTCCAAGGTGTATCAGGGAGTCGTGCTGAAGATGTTCAAGTTCTCGCCGAGCCGTTTGGCTGCCATGAGCTGTCTGGTGGTCGTTCCGCTGACGGCCACTTACGTTGTCCGCGCCTCTTCTGATCCTGCCCCGCCAACGCCAGCTGATGCTCCTCCCGCTGCCTACACAGCGAGTATCCGGGTATCCGGCCCTACCTCCCAGTTTCATGAGTCGGTGACGAGCCGCTACAACTATGCCTTCGGCAAGGAACACCCATTTCTGCCTTCGAACGCGATGACGGCGAACGGGCAATTCGTCAATCCGCGGACGGTGCCCTCGGCAGAGTATTGCGGCCATTGCCACCAGGAGGCCTATCACCAGTGGCGGCAGTCGGTGCACTCCAATAGCTTCCGCCAGCCCTGGTACCTGAAGAACGTGAACATGCTGATCGATGAAAAGGGCGTTCAGTTTTCACGCCACTGCGAGGGCTGCCACAACCCGATCGCCCTCTTCTCCGGAGACCTGTCGCAGGGCATGCCGAAGAAGCGGCCGTTTGAGGATGAAGGAATCTCCTGCGCGGTGTGTCACTCGATCCAGTCCACCGACACGACGGGTACCGGCAGCTACGTGATGAGCACGCCGGCGGTTCTGGTGGATGACAAGGGCGCTCCCGTGACCCGTCCCGTCTCTGACTCGGAGATTCTCGGGCATCTCGATCGCCACAAGCAGGCAGTGACGCGCCCGCTGCTCAAGTCTTCTGAGTTCTGCGCCGCATGCCACAAGGCGACGATTCCGCGCGCGCTCGACGATTACAAGTTTCTGCGCGCGTTTACCGTGTATGACGAGTGGCAGGGTGCTAGCTTTACCAAGCAGTCGCCGCTTCCCTTCTACCGCAAAGACGCTGTCTCCAACTGCCAGACGTGCCACATGGCGCGCGAGCAGATGTCGAACGGCGCGCAGGATGCCGGCGCCAAGGACGGAACGCTCGTCTCTCATCGCTGGCTAGGCGGTAACAGCCTGAACGCCGCGTACTACAAGTTCGATGAGCAGGCGAAGAAGCTCGCTGACTTTCTGAAGAATGGAATCGACGGCAAGGGCGTGTTGAACGTCGACATCTTCGCGCTTGAGAGGGAGACCGCTTCTTCCAAAGATGGCGAAGCCGCGCAGACCTCGCTGATCGCTCCACTGGGATCTAAGGACTTCTCGCTCGCCGCGGGCGACACGCTGGTGGCGGACGTGGTGATCCAGAACAAAGGGATCGCGCACTCGTATGTTCCGGAACAGCGAGACTTCTATGAGTCCTGGGTTGACTTCGTCGTGAAGGATGCCTTGGGCAAGGTGATCGAGGAGTCCGGATTTATCGAGCCGGACGGTGATCTTGACCCATCAGCACACTCGTTCACGAATCGGCTGGTGAACACCAAAGGCGAGCTGAACGACCTGCACCAGATCTGGCATAACCGAGTGCTGGCCTACAACAACACCATCCAGTCAGGCCGCTCGCAGCTGATTCGCTATCGGTTCCGTATGCCGAAGGCGGTTCCCGGCCCGGTGACCATTACGGCAAGCGTGAAGTATCGCCGATTCGATCAACACTTCATTGATTATGCGATGGATCAACCCGCCGGCAAACACTACCCTCAACCCGTGCTTGAAGTGGCCAGCACGACGCGGACGCTGAACGTGGGGGGCAATCCGCCGGTGGGGCCCGGACCCGGTCAGAATCCTGATTGGATGCGGTGGAACAACTACGGTATTGCCCTGCTGGATGCGCTGCAGTACGAGAAGTCAGTTGAAGCCTTCAAGCAAGTAGCGGCAATGCGCCCGGATTACGCCGACGCCTACACCAACATGGCTGTGGTGGAGACGGTATGGGAGCGGTACAACGATGCGAAGCCGCATCTGGCCAAGGCTCTCGAACTGCTGCCCGGCGATCCGCGGGCGCTTTACTATCGTGCTCTTGTGGAGCGCAATGCAGGGCAGATTCAGGAAGCCATTGAAGACTTCAAGGCGATGCTGGCGAAGTATCCGCTGGCAAAGGATGGCCTGCGCGAGCTTGGCTTCAGTTACTATCAAGCGCACGATTATCCGCACGCTCGCGAGCAATACGAGAAGCTGCAGGCTATCGATCCTGACGATCTCGCCGCTCACTACCAGCTTGCGATTCTGTATCGCCGCCTGGGCGAGAAGGAAAAGGCTGCGGCGGAGTCGGCGAAATTTGCAGACCAGAAGGACGACCCGACCGCAAGCACGTATGCATTGATGTTTCTGCGGAAGCATCCTGAAGTCGCCAGCGAAAGCGTCACATGGCATACGCACGATCTGACGGGTGACCCGGTCAAAGCTCCGGCGAAGATTGAGTACAAATACATACCGGGCGCCGGAATGTAGGTGGCTGCGGCGCAGTTGCGCTTGCGGTGGCTCACTTCTCGTCATTCCCTGATCAGGCTTCGATGAAAATGGAAAGGCCGCACCAGCTGGCGCGGCCATAACACAACCTTCCCTTAACTTGGCGAACGTATGAAGCTACATCAGCCGCACGAACAATGCGGTTAGTCCGCTGTCGTCTTTTGCGGCTACGATGCGAACCTTGTCGCCCTTCTGCGCCTGGAACTTGAACCCATCGACCGCGCCCATGTAGCCCTCGCCGATGGTGTCCTGGGTGATTTTGAAATTCTGTGTCGCTCCGGAGCTGTCCGTCACCTGGATCGCACGCTTGCTGTCGAACTTGACGACGGTGCCTGTGGAGGAGGTGAACGGTCCTGATCCAAGATTCTTCAACGCGACAGCCGTCCGCTCCTGGTCGCCGCCGTAGTAGAGGACGACGACGTAAGCGCCGGTCTTCTTGAACACATCAGCGGCAGTTGTATCGAGGGCCACTTTCTTGTCGAAGGAGAGATGCTGCTTGGAGTTTGTCGCGTCGCTGAACTCGCCCTGCGTCCCGTTGTCCTGGAAGACGGAAATCGTTTTCGTAGCAACGTTGATCGAACTCACAGTACCGGTCAGCGCGTGCACGACCTGCTGCGCCGAGGCCGAACTCAAGCCCATAGATCCCGTGAGAGCAATAGTGCAGATAACTGCCTTGAACATAGACAGACTTCCCCCATCGGTGTCTTGTTGGATGATCGCAATGCACCCAGCCCCCTGCGTGCATTTGCGCCAGTATAGTCCGCAGATCGCTCAGCCGCAATGATTTTGCTGGCCTGAAGGCCCGCCGCAGGAGTCACTTTGGTCAGAGTCCTAGCTCTGACGTAACGGCTAAGGCTGCCCCGGTAATCTGAAGGGGTGATTGACAGCTTCTCCTATACGGCCCGGCTGAGAGCCGAATTGGCAGAGCGCAATCGTCTGCACGCCCGCGCTCATTCTCACGTCGAGAGTTATGGAAGCGATCCGGTGATCGTGTATGCGCCCGATGAGGGCCGGCACGGCAACTTCCATCCACCGGCTTTCGAGGCCATTCTGGCTGACGGCTCCTGGCTCCGGCGGTTCGACAAGATTCACACGCACGGAAAGTTGCTGCCAAGGCCCCTTATCGATCCACAGCGGAAGTGGCGAGAACTTGATTCGTCGATGAGTTCCGACGCGCTGCTGATGAACATCTTCTGCACGCCGGGTGTGGCAGATTCCTCTCCGCTGCAGCGAATGCTTGGCATCAACGAGGGGACGAAGCCGGAGTTCGGCTGGAAGGCTCGCGTTCCCCTCCGCAATGGCCGCGTGGACCGCACCGAAGTCGATATGCGCCTGGGTGATCTGCTGGTGGAAGCGAAGCTGACGGAGTCAGACTTCCAGTGCCGCGAAGCAACAATCGTCGAAGCTTACCGCGACTTCGATGAGGTTTTCGAACGCGAACTACTGCCCAGCGTTCAGCTGCGGACGCGACGGCGCCGGGCTGCCGTTGAATTCGCAGAGCAGTTCACGCAGGAGTGGGAGCAGCCAATTGAAGGCGCTGACGATATCGCACGGGCATTTCACGCGGAACTCGAATCAAAAGCAGATGCCGAACAGCTATGGGAACCGGGGTACGCGCACTATCAGCTGATTCGCAATGTGCTTGCCGCACACGCTACGGGCACAAGCTTCTGCGTGATCCACGACCAGCGGAGACCCGACCTGCGAGAGGCATGGTTCTCGGTGATGAGCGCTGTGCGAACGGCTGACATGAGGGCACGATGCAAGGTGCTGACATGGCAGGAGCTTGTGCCTCTTTTACCTGAGGATCTCCGCCAGTTCCTGGACACAAAGTATGGAATCGCAGCGCCGGGCCTGGCGCCGACAGAGCTAGACGGTCTTCACGTTGTGCGGGACTCGGTCTGACACTGTTTTCAGACGCTGCCCAGAGCGTTATCCTTTCTACCGACTATCAAACTAGCTCCCAAGAGGTGCTGAGTGATCAGAGCGAGAAGCTCTTCGTTTGCCGTTCTTGTATTTTTGTTTTTCGCCGCAGCATTACAGTTAAACGTCGTCGCTGATGCGCAACAGCGGGGCGGCTTCGCCAGGCTTGAGCGCGTGACCGCATCGCGACAGCTTTCCAATGGAATTGAAGTTCGTTCGGGGACGGCCGTCCTTCAGATCACTGCGCTTCGCGAAGATGTTCTACGCGTGCGGGTGGGTCCAACGGGCCAGTTGCCGGAAGATGCATCGTGGGCCGTGCTTCCCTCTTCGCGAACGGCGAGCGTGAACGTCACTCCTGAATCAGGAGCCGCTGCTATCGGATTCAAGACGGGGAAACTGCACGTCGCGGTGCACAAGGACCCATTGGGCCTCACTGTGACAGATGATGCAGGTCACGTCATCTTGCAGGATCTTCCGGCGCGCCCCGTCGAATATCACGGCTCATCATTTCGCGTGTATCTGAAGTCGCCTGAGGACGAGCACTACTTCGGGCTTGGCGATAAACCCGGACCTCTCGACCGGCGCAATGAAGCGTTCACGGACTGGAACACGGACGCCTTCGGGTGGCAGCAATCGACGGATCCGATTTACAAATCGATTCCCTGGTTCATCACCTTTCGAAAAGGTGTCTGCGCCGGAGTTTTTCTCGACAACACTTTCCGTTCCAGCTTCGACTTCAACAAGGAATATCGCGACGCGTATTCGTTTGGCTCGGAAGGCGGACCTCTGGATTTTTATGTCGTGTACGGACCGGAGCCGAAACAGGTACTGCAATCGTGGGCCTGGCTCGTCGGCAACACTCCGATGCCTCCGATGTGGGCGCTGGGATATCAGCAATCGCGCTACAGCTACTACCCCCAGGCCGAGGTGAAGCGCATTGCCAACCGGCTTCGCAGCGAGCGCATTCCGGCTGACGTGATCTGGCTCGACATCGACTATCAGTACAAGAATTGGCCTTTCACTGTTGATCCAGACCGCTTCCCATCTTTCGAGCAGATGATCAAGGATCTTCGCGCGGAGCACATCCGTACCGTCGTGATCACCGACCTGCATATCGCCGATCAGCCTACGGCGCACTACAAGCCTTACGAAGAAGGCCTCGCTGGAGATCATTTTGTGAAGAACCCAGACGGGTCGATCTACGAGGGCGTGGTGTGGCCGGGCAAAGCGGTTTTCCCGGATTTCACGCGCAAGGTCTCGCGCGAGTGGTGGGGCACGCTGTATGCGGATTTCGTAAAGAAGGGCGTGGCGGGATTCTGGAACGACATGAATGAGCCAGCGATCTTTCTGGTTCCGTCGAAGACGATGCCCGACAACACGCAGCACCGCATCGAGGAACCGGGCTTTGCGACGCGGACCACAAATCATCTGGAGGTGCACAACATCTTCGGGCTGGAGAACTCGCGCGGCACCTTTGAGGGTCTTCTCAAACTGCAGCCGAATCTGAGGCCCTTTGTGATGACGCGCGCGAGTTTCGCGGGAGGGCATCGATACGCTGTTACCTGGACGGGGGACAATTCCAGCAACTGGGATCATCTGCGCCAGACCACGCCGCAGATCGTGAATCTTGGATTGAGCGGTTTCGCAATGACGGGGGCAGATGTGGGCGGATTCGCGGGATCTCCGCAGCCGGAGCTCTTGACGCGATGGCTGGAGGTAGCGGCGTTCCATCCCATCGATCGCGACCATACTGCGACGGGGACCAATCCTCAGGAGCCATGGGAGAACGGGACGGCCGAAGACCTGAGCCTGAGGCGCCGCTACATCGAAGAGCGCTATCGTCTGATGCCTTACCTCTATACGACAACCGAGGAGATGAGCAGAACGGGCCTTCCGATCATGCGTCCTCTGTTCATGGAGTTTCCTCACGGCGCAGCGGATGGCGGCCCGATCGATCTGAGCACCGGCAATGCATTCATGGTCGGCCCTGACCTGCTGGTTGCGCAGAGCCCCTTCCCAGACGAAGTGGATGACTATGCGGTGGCCCTGCCGCCGGCAAGCTGGTACGACTACTGGACTGGTTCGCGCATCGATCCAACGTCAGGCCGCAAAGGAATCGACAACGCTGCAATATCCCAGCCCGAGGTGCATATCCATCGCAACCTCGAGACGCTGCCGGTGTTTGTGCGGGCGGGATCTATCGTTCCCGAGCAGCCTCTGGTGCAAAGCACCGAGGAAAAGCCGGAGGGGCCTTTGACACTGCGAGTCTATCCGCCAACGACTTTTGGCGCAGACTGCAGCGGGTCTCTGTACCTGGATGACGGCGTGAGCTACGACTTCAAGAAAGGCAACTTCCTGCGCGTGAACTTTGCGTGCAGGCTCAGCGCCCAGGGCCTGATCGTTACCGTGGCTCCCCGCGAGGGCGTCTTTCCACCGTGGTGGAACCTTCTTTCGATCGAGATCTACGGGGCTTCGAAGCCGTACGCCAGTGCGAATCTCACCGCTCTCGACCACGCGGGAGCGAGCCCGGTGACAACTAATTTCGACGCCGAGCACCATCGTGTAACCGCGCTCATGAGCGACGATGCGAAGGGACTGCAACTGCAGCTGACTTACTGAGCGAATGTTCACGCCCCGAAGAGCAACTTCAGCCGATGTCGGTCACGCCATCAAGCAGCAGTCCCGGCTGCATATGGACCTGACGCTGCTGGATCCTCTTCAGGGTCTTCAGGTTTCAGAGTTGCCCAAACGATTTGTGCGGGATGTGTCTCGATCCAAAATCGGGACGGGCCGAAATGCTTTTGAGAGCGGAATCCGCGCGTTTGAAAAGTGGAAGCAGTTCGATCTTGGCTGGGTGCGGGTCGTGAACCAAGAAGCGGTGATTCGCATCGGCCAGATCGTCGCAGTTGAAGTTCGTGCCCTTGGCCTCTGGTCATTGAACCTAAGCCAGATCGTGAGCGTGACCAAGACACCTGAAGCCTTTGGCTTCATCTACAAAACCACGCCACACCATGCTGAAGAAGGCGAGGAGAGGTTTTTGCTGACCATCGATCCGAGCACTAATGCGGTTCATTACGAATTGGAGGCAGTCTCCAAACCGCATCACTGGCTACCGCAGGTCGGTTATCCGATCACCCGGTCATTCCAGCACAGATTTGCCCGCGATTCCCATAAGCGTGTTCGCGAAGCCGTTTCCGAGTCGCCTGGCTAGCCGAAAACGCCACTGTTTTCGCTGATTCCTTCCTGCCCACGTCGGTGACAACCCTAGTTGCGAAACTGATAACCTAGAGGTATGAAATTCGGCGTCCTCGTCTTTCCGGGATCCAACTGCGATCACGATACCTACAACGTCATCGCTGAAATTGCTCACCAGCCGGTCACCTTTCTCTGGCACGACTCCGACGATCTGCAGGGCGTGGATGCGATCCTCGTTCCCGGCGGATTTGCGTACGGAGACTACCTGCGCACCGGCGCGATTGCGCGTTTCTCGCCGGTGATGGGCGCGGTTCAGAAGTTCGCAGCCGGAGGCGGCCTAGTTCTCGGAATCTGCAATGGCTTTCAGATTCTTGCCGAGTCAGGCCTGTTGCCCGGAGCGTTGATGCGTAATGCCGGGCTGAAATACATCTGCAAGCAGGTCCACCTGAGGACGGAGACGACGGACAGCGCGTTCACCAACAAGCTGACCAAAGGCGAGGTATTGCAGATTCCCATCGGTCATATGGAGGGCAATTATTTCTGCACTCCGGAAGAATTGAAGCGATTGGAGTCTGAGGACAGAATCGCGTTCCGCTATTCCACGGCGAAGGGCGAGATTACCGCCGATGCGAATCCCAACGGCTCGCTTGCAAACATTGCCGGCATTCTGAACGAAGGGCGGAATGTGCTGGGGATGATGCCGCACCCCGATCGTTCCAGCGAGAAGCTGCTGGGGTCGAGCGATGGATGGAAAATTTTCGAGTCGATGATTGAAGCTCTTGCGACCCGTTAGGAACATGAAAGCGAGAGCCCGGTTCTCATGATCGACATCCATTCACACCTCATCTATGGGGTCGACGATGGTGCTCCGGATCTGAAGACCGCTATGGAGCTTGCACAGATGGCGGTGGACGAGGGTGTAACCCACATCGTCTGCAGCCCCCACGCAAGCGACAAGTACCCTTATCAACTGGAAGTCAATCAGGAGCGGCTGGGAGAGTTGCGGGTACAGTTCGCGGGGCAGATCAGCTTCAGCCTCGGCTGCGACTTTCACATGAACGCCAACAACATTGAGGATGCGATTGCAAATCCTCTGCGCTACTCGATCGATGGGAAGGGCTACCTGCTGATCGAGTTCCCTGACCTGTTGATTCCCAGCCAGCTTGTCGATGCGATGCACTACCTTCGCAGTGCCGGATACACGCTGGTCATCACGCATCCAGAGCGCAACCCCTTTCTTCAGCAACACCCGGAGCGGCTGGCGGACTTCATGCGGGATGGATGCCTGGTGCAGGTTACGTCTGCTTCCATCTATGGGCGCTTCGGCAAAGCGGCAAAGTCCTTTGCGGACGCGCTGCTGGCGCGGAACTGGATCCACTTCATGGCCAGCGATGCGCATCATCCTGAGTGGCGGCCACTTCATATGAAGAAGGGCTACAAGTACGTCTCTGAGAAAGCGGGCGAAGAAACCGCGCGCAGGTTATACGAGACGAATCCTCGAGCAGCGGTTGACGGGACCAAATTGCCGGAGCAGCCTGAGCCAGTGGGCCTGTGGCAGGACGTGCCGCTTGAGTTTGAAAAGCCCGCTGCGAGCCGCAAGGCGTCGGGCGGCAGTCTCTGGGCTCGGCTGTTCGGCAGGTGATAGAGGTCGAGAACCTCTAGAGGCCCAGACCGCCATCCACGGCCATGATCTGCCCGGTAATGAAGCTGGACGCAGACGCGAAGAACACCACCGCATCGGCGACATCCCGCGCCGTTCCATTGCGCTTCATCGGCGTTTTTTCGGCAAAGTGCTGAGCGTCCGATTGCGCGGATTCTTCACCAAGGTCGATCCATCCGGGAGCGATACAGTTCACTGCAACCTCAGGAGCAAATCCCTTGGCCATTGCCTGCGTCAGCATGTGCAGCGCAGCCTTCGACGAGCAGTAATGGGCGTGACCGGCCCATGCGCGAAGCCCGCCAAGAGAGCCAATATTGATGATGCGGCCCTGCGATTTCCGCAGATAGGAAATTGCCTGGCGCGCCAGCAGAAACGGCCCGCGCGCATTCGTCGCAAAGACGGTATCCCACTGCTCGAGCGACAACTGGTCCAGCGGAACGGATTGAAATACTGCCGCGTTGTTCACCAGGACATCGAGATGCCCGTGAAAGTTGACGGAGGCCACTACGGCGTCTCGAATGGACGATTCGGCCGTAACGTCGCACTCGACCGCGATGGCCAGGCGGCCGAGGTCCTTGATGGCTGCGATTGTCTCTTCGGCTTCGGTTCGCGATGTGCGGTAGGTGACGGTGACTTCAGCGCCGGCGGCGGCAAGTTGAAGAGCGATCTCCCGTCCGATACGGCGCGCGCCGCCCGTGACCAGCGCCGCCTTTCCGTTAAGTGGCTCGCTGGTCATCCGCAGTGTCCCTCGGGAAAATACTTTCTGCCGGGATTTGATGCGGGTTACAGCAACGGTGGCTTCGACTCGGAAGCTGGCGGAGGGGCGGGCTTATCTTTCGGCTGGTCTGGCTGCTCGCCGGAGTCCTTGTCCTTGTCCCCGTCCGGTTCGGCCTGGGCGTTTCCGTCTTTGCCGTCGTGGTCCTTATAGATCGAGTACTGCTCTGTAGGCCGCCTCATCTTGACGTCGAACGCCAACTCGGCCTTATCGATCTTGTAGTCCTGTCCGTAGGTCTGGAACCCTTTGGCGATGATCTGCAGGCGCATTGTCGAGCCGATCGGCAGCACGTCGATGACGGACTTGCCGTCCTCGTTCGTCTTCAGCTCCATATTGCCTTTGTCCCCGTCCATGTCCACATGGAAGATGACCGCGGCATTTTCGATCGGCTTGGAATCCGAAGCACGCACCACCGTGATCTCGACCTTAGAGGTCGGCGGTGGCGGCTTGTATTTACGGCCGCGGCGGGTCTTTTCCTGTGCAGAGAGGCTAACCCCGGCCATAACCAGCAGGGCAACCGTGATCGTCAAATAGCGTTGAAAACGACGGGAAAACATGCCCACATTGTATCCGTTGGAAAGCTTCGCAGGCGAGTGGCAAGCGAGCTTCGACCCTCTCGGCCTGGATCAGCTGCGGGTTCAGGTTTAAGGCGCGGGGCCTGACGCCCGCAAGTCCAGTATATTGAGCAACAAGGATCGCTATGGAACCGAAGAATCGCCGGTCGGCCATGAAACCCACGAGCGAACGAGCCCAGCGCTGGGCCGAATCGCTTCGCGTCGAACTGGAGCAATGGCCGGAAGTGACGGTAAAGCGAGCCTTCGGAATGGTGATGGTCTACCGGGGTGGCATCGTCTTCGGGGCTCTTCCGGGAACTCGAGCGCTTTTCGAAGAGGACGCTGTACTGATCAAGTTCGCGAAAGAGACTCCTGCTCTGCTCAAAAAAATCGCAGCCGAAGGGTGCTTCGCCGCAGGAACCATGCAGCAGCGCGGAAAGAAGAAGCAGGGTGAAGGCCGTAAATGGCGGATCTTTCTGCTGCGGGAGGAACGCGATGCCCGGGAGGCTGTGGAATGGCTGGCGCGCGCTTACGAACTAGCCCGAAACTGACATCGATGTGTCAGCTTTGGGTTTTGCTTCCTCAGCGGCTCCCTGCAAAAGCGACGTGACGACGTCGGCTGCGGTGTAGCTATCGTGCCCCGGCGCGAGGAAGGCCGCTACGCGGTTCACGTCATCGCCGACCGTCACCAGCGGGGGTTCGGCGACGCCATCGGCACGCGTCTGCGGATAGCCGATGTTGGCGAGCAATGCGTTGCACAGACACTTGCGACCGGTCGTCTGTTCGACTGCCCCGCCTTTTGTCAGGTACGAGCTCTCGGGCTCGGCGGGACACCGGTATGCAATTTTCCCGTCATCAGTCCAGTAGGCTTCACGCAGATATCCCAGATCGCAGAGCCGGGTACGCGCGACAGCAACGCCTGCGTCGGAATATGTACCCGCAAGTTGTGCCACCTTGAACGGAAACCCTGTAGGCGAGGCTACGGGATCGGTGAATACCTTGGCCGTTCCCTGGGAAGCTTGAACCACCAGCATCTTCTTCAAGTCGTGGCGAAGTCCCGATTCCTCGCTGAATGCGAACGCGGTTCCGACCTGCACTCCGGCTGCACCTTCAGCCAGTGCTTCGCGCAGCTTCTGCGCGCTCCCGTATCCGCCGGCGAGCCAGAACGGCACGCCAAGGCGGCGCAGTTCGGCAACGTCAACGCGATCTCGCTCGCCGTAGACTGGTTGACCGGTCGGGTCCAGGGCACCTTTCCCTCGCGGAGGAGCATTGTGACCTCCGGCGGTCGGGCTCTCGATGATCAGGCCATCCACGGGTCCCGATGCCCGGCGCAGCATCGTCGAAGCCAGCGTGTTCGACGAGACGATGGCAAGGAATTTTGGCCGCTCCAGCACTGGCAGGGGTCCCCTTGCGTATTCCCCTGGATCGAAACGCATCATTGTGTCCGCATCGGCGGGTGCGCCCGTCACCGCTAGTTTGTACTCGGCGGCTTTTCCTGCGGCAAAGTTGTCGAGCACTCCTGGAATGTGCAGCGGAATGCCTGCGCCCATCAGGACGTATCCCACACCCGCGAGCATGGCCCCGTAAATCGAGGCAAGGTGAGGTAGCTGCACCTTTTCGAGGAAATTGACTCCCACCTTGTTCAGGTGTCCTTCGCGAGCCAGAAAGACCTCAACGAAATTGCTGACCATCAGCAACTCGATCAGGTTGCGCGAGTCGCGACGCTGGTGCATCGGAGTTGTCGGATACGGTGTGCCCGCGGGTTTGCCACCTGCCTGGAAGTACTCGGTCCAGATCCGCTTCGCCATCTCCGGGAAAGGAAAGGCGTCAAAGCCGCGGCGCATATGCCCGCCTTCGTCGCCGTCCGCGAGCCGCCGAACCAGAACCTGGTCGAGGGCGGTGCCGGACACGACGCCAAGCTGCCCAAGCCGCGAAACGGCCTGCGCCAGTTTCCAGTTCGACACGCCGACTCCCATGCCGCCCTGGATGATTTTTGGCATCTGAAGCATCGGGGCATTCTTTCACACCCCGCAGCGAAGCGTCAGTGACGACCGAACATAAAGTGCCAGAGCCTGAAGCCGGAAAGCCCGCTCGGCGAGAGTCCGCTTGTTCCCGAGTTCCCTGCTTCTCAGTCCCAGGGAGTCTCTTTAAATGCCTGGGCCATCCCGGGATAGAAGGCAAGATAACCGCAGATGATCAGGTTCACGGCTATGGTCATGAAGAGGGACACCTGCTGAGCGGAGGACATCGGTGTCGGGAATCCGGAGGCGCGATCGGCAGCATAATTCCCCAGCATCTTCACAGCCGTGGCCCCCGAAAGGAACATCACAAACCACCGGGCGCGCCAGTCGCGACTGTACCACCGCCATGCGGTGAGGCCATAGAGCAGTGCGCTGACATAGAACACGCCTTCGGGCGGCATCTGCCGCGGCCAGGCATCGAAGTTGGTTGCGACGAAGTTGGCCACGCTGGTATCCGGCGCAAGGCCGACGATCAGCGCGAAGATCAGATTCGCCGCCGACCGGAATACGAGCAGCCAGACGAACAGCTTGATCAGTGCAGGCAGCTTGTTTGGTTCAACCCAGTCGCCACGCTCCGTGCGCGGACCTTTCTGCTGCTCTTGCGGAACGTAGGTTCTGATTCCGTCTCTCGATGGCATGACCCCTCCCAACTGCCGTGCGCCTACGGGTCGCACAGGAGACTACAGCGGCCTTCAGGTCTGTCTCCAATGCAATAAATTGTTGCGCGTATATCGTTCAGGCTGAGCGAAATTGTAGTTCAGAAATGGGGCGGTGCGAATGGCTGTAGTGACGAGCATTCTTTTTTTGCGGTCGAACTGAATCAGCCTCAGGATTTTCTGATTTCTGGACGCGTGAAGGCGATGTGGGACTTCAGAGCTTCTCCCGCAGGAAGCTGATCACGTGATCTGCCTGCACCACGCCCACCATGCGTCCCGCCTTGTCGACAACCGGCAAAGCGTGCAGGTTGTACTTGTCGAACATCTCGGCGAGCTCCATCTGCTTCATGTCGGCGGGGCACGAGAGTACCCGCGCGTCGGCGAGCAACATCAGTTTTGAGTCGGCCTGCGCCATGACGAGACGCGCCATGGGAACCGCACCCCGCACAACGCGTTTTTCATCGAGCAGATAGATCTCCGTCACCGACTCAACATCGCCATCGTAAGTGCGCAGAGCCGGTCCGACCTGCGAGACGACTGCATCCGTTCCGAGGTAGACAAAGTCAGTGGTCATGGCTCCGGCAGCCGAGTGCTCGTCGAATTCAAGCAGCTCTTCGACTTCCTGCCGTTCCTCCGGCTCCATCTCTTCGAGAATCGCGTCGGATTTGTCCTCGGGCAGTTCAGCCAGCAGATCAGCAGCCGCGCCTGGATCCATCTCCTCGACGATGTCGGCGATCTTTTCTTCGTCCAGTTTTTCGAGCAGCGAAAGCTGTAGCTTCGGATCGACTTCTTCCAGGGTCTCCGCTGCTACTTCTTCGTCCAGCGATGTGAAGACGGCATCGCGCTCTGCCGGGCTCAAATCTTCGAGAATTTCCGCCAGATCGGAAGGGTGCATCTCGGCGAGGCGTTCATATTCAATGCGCAACTTCACCCGGCGTGCTGGATCCACTTCGATTACATCGACGAACTGCCAGGGAATCCCTCGATCCTTGAACCGTCGCGAGAGCTGATCGAGTGTGGTCTTGGGAAGGACACCTTTGAAGACCCTGCGGAACGCTCCGCGCAGGCCAACTTCGACTTCGGCAACCCGGAGCAGATGCACTGATCCGTCGCCCGTCCATTCCAGGTCGACGTCGTTCACGCGCACAACTTTGCGTCCGTGAATGTCGATAATCTGGCGGTCGACAAGGTCCTGCTGGAGGTAGATGTAGGTTCCTTGTTCACCGGTCAGCGGAGTGATGGCGTTGGTCGACAGAACCTGTAGCGTCCCGGCTGCGGTTTCGCGAACCTCCTGCGACGGGACGAGAGCCAATCCAGCGCGCGTCTTCAGGACCAGGCCGGCAACTTTGCCTGCATCGGCTCCGGTTGCGACGGCGATGTCCTTCAGCTTGCCGCACACGGCACCCTGCGAATCCGTCACAGGCGTGCCCAGCAGCGCCGTGAGACTCACGCGAGTTGTCGTGCGGTGGTTCATAGGTTGAGTTTACTGCTGCCGCTTAAGACTGTATCGAAACCTGGTTAGTCGTGTGGGAGTTGGTTGAACTTTGCGTCAGATCGAATTTCTTGGAAGCAAATTTTTGTCGCCGTGGTTTCTGGCGGAATGCTCTGTACCCGGTTTGGCTTCAGAAGGCTCGAATCAAAGCAATCCTTGACACAATCCGTTCCAACAATGAAACTGCCCTCTATAGCGTCTTTTTCCACAATTCCCTAAGACGTATAACTTCCTCTCGCGGTAAGGCGTTGGGCTTTGCCATTCCCGGTAGAGGCGGAGACGAAGCCGGTGACTAATCCGAAGGCTGGAAAATTGAGCTTCTCGCTACCCTCCACCATGGAGAGCGTCAGCGAAATTGAGGCAGCCGCTGAGAAACTAGCCGCGGAGGCCGGCATCGACGAGGATGAACGCTTCCGCATCACGATGGCGGTGCGTGAAGCGGCAGTAAATGCTGTTCTTCATGGGAACGATTACGATCCTGCCAAACAGGTTACGGCCAGCTTTGAGAACAACGGCAAATCGCTGATTTTTGCCATCGCCGACCAGGGCAAAGGCGTCGACTGGGAGAATCTTCCCGATCCGCTGGCTCCTGAGAATCTCCTCCGCGGCACCGGCCGCGGCATCTTCCTCATTCGCTCCTTCATGGATGAGGTTCACTTCCGTCAACTCCAGCCCGGCACAGAACTCACCCTGATCAAACACATCCCAGCACCAGAACAGACCTGAGGCATCCGACCGACTGCATGTGTGGGTTGCAAGAGGAACCGATCCACAGAACTCCGCAGGCTTCGCTGGCTTGCAGACCGGCATCAGATGCTATAACTTGTATGACTCACAAAGGAGGAAACATCCGTGGCACTTACAATCGCTTCCCGTGAATTGGACGGAGTCACTGTCCTGGACCTTAGCGGGCGGATCACCCTCGGCGAGGGGAGTGTGCAGCTGCGGGAGGCCATTCGTGACCTGATCAGCAAGGGCTCGAAGAGCATCCTGCTCAACCTCGGCGACGTGAACTACATCGACAGCTCCGGGCTCGGCGAGCTCGTCGGCGCCTATACGACTGCCAAAAACCAGGGCGCCAGCCTGAAGCTGCTCAACCTGACCAAGAAGGTCAAGGACGTCCTGCAACTCACCAAGCTTTACACCGTCTTCGACATCTACGACGACGAAGCCAGCGCCATCGCCTCCTACAAGTAGCCGACCGCGCACCTCTCCCAGGTGAGTCGAAACAAACTACTCAAATTCTCAAAACGGTCAGGGCCATCCGCAATGGATGGCCCTTAGCTTTGCTTGTGCTGGTGCGAGGCACAAGCCGCCGTCAGAACTTCACGTTCGGCACCTGCTGTGCCTTCTCACTTGCCTTGAAATAAGCATCGTTGGTTTTGTATCCGGCCATTCCAGCCCAAATGCTGTTTGGGAATTGCTGGATAAACGTGTTGTAGTCCTGAATGGACTGGTTGTAGTGCCGCCGGGCCACACTGATGCGGTTCTCGGTTCCTGCCAGCTCGTCCTGCAGACGCATGAACTGCTCGCTCGAACGCAACTGCGGATAGTTCTCCGTGAGAACCAGCAGGCGTCCCAGCGCACTGTCCAGAGCGCCGTTGGCGGCGATCTTGGATTGCGGGGTCTGCGCATTGATCATTCCGGCGCGGGCATTCGCGATCTCAGAGAATACCGAGTTCTCTTCCTTCGTGAAGCCTTTTACTGTCTCGACGAGGTTCGGAATCAGGTCCGCACGCCGCTCCAGCTGCACATCCACCTCAGACCATGCCGATTTCACGGTCTGGTCTTTCGCGACCATCTGGTTCTTTGCGCTGATGTAGCTACCGCCGACCAGCAGTAGCGCCACGACGATCACGCCAATCACTCCCAAACCAACCAGCTTGCCCATAAACTCATTTCTCCTTGGCTTCCCAGAGAGCCCGTTCCAGCCTCTACGTCTCTGGTTCCGAGTCTCCCGGTTGTTAACTACCAGAATCGTCTTCCGTTCAACACCTCAAGCCCGCGTTGTTACTTTAATCCTTCATTTCACCAGCTCCCTCCGGCTCCACCGCCGCCGAAGTCTCCACCACCAAAGCCGCCAAAACCGCCACCGCCGGAGTCGCCGCCTCCGCCACCACCGCCCCAGCCGCCGCCACCGATGAACGGTCCGGAGCCACCGGTGTATCGACGTCCGCCGAGTGCGCTGTTGAACAATCCAAGCCAGAACAGGAGCCGGAACAGCCCAAACCCGCCGAACATGAGAAACAGAATCAGAAACAGGAGAATCGCTCCCACAGGCGATCCATGCTGCTGCCGCTGCCGCACGGGCGGCGGATTCGGCAGTGTATCGCTGAGCGTTACATGCGCGTCCTCTGAGATTACCCTTGCGAGCTGCTCGACAGCCCCGACAATCGCGCCGTCATAGTCGTTGGCCCGCAGGCTCGGCACCATGGCGCGACCGATGTCACCGACTCTGGCGTCATTCAGAATGCCCTCAAGCCCATACGCTACATCGATTCGGTATTTGTGATCGTCTACCGCCAGCAGCACGAGCAGCCCGCGATCCGAGCCCTTCTTTCCCATGTGCCACTTGTCTTCCAGCGCGTTCGCCCATTCCGCAGCGTCCTCGCCGTCCAGATTGCGCACCGTAACCACGGCAATCTGGGTGTTCGCCTTGGAATGGTCAAGTTCTGCACAGATGCGGTCCAGCTTGGCCACCGCATCGGGTGACAAGACATGGGCAAAATCGTTCACATAGTCAGTGGGTTTGGGAAGCTGGCTGACCTGCTCGGCCACGAGGGCCTGAAGAGGAAGAAAAAAGAGCGCCGCCAAAACTATCCTGCCAAGCGCCCTTGTACCGCGGTGAAAATCTTCCATCGCACCTAATTGTACGTTTCGACCCTTGGAAAGGTTCCCAGCGCGGTTTGGATCGACTTCGGTCACCGCAAGCGCTGAGTTGTAATCCAGCGAAATAGAGCTGGCTAAGTTTATGAGGTCATTCAAAGCATTTCAGTACAAACCTTGTTTTGGAGGCCGCATCCAATCTCATACGGTGTGCTGCAGCTAGTGCCGGCCCCGAATTCAAACTGGACTTTCGATTGATACTGCGTCCCACCTCGCTTCGATTCCCGGTAGACGAACTTCATCCAGATTTTTCAGCTATCTCTCGATTGACCTGGCCCCGCAGCTTCGGATGGAGCACTCATCATGGCGAGTGATCCTAGGAAGATGGTCTCTTCCCCAGGCGCCATCTTCGAACAAGTCGACCTTTCTACGGCTCCCGATCCGCATCAGCATCTGGCCGCTCTGGTTGACTGCTCCGACGAACCGATTATCAGCAAGCTCCTCGACGGGACAATCATCAGTTGGAATGCCGCCGCCACCCGCGTTTTCGGCTACCAGCCGAATGAGATCATCGGGAAGTCAATTCTCACCATCATTCCGCCTGAATTGCAGCATGAAGAAGCGGAGATCCTTCGCAAGCTGCGCGCAGGAGAACGCATTCAGCACCACGAGACGGTGCGTATGCGACAGAACGGCGAGCGCTTCCCTATCTCTGTAACCATATCGCCGATACGGGACGCTTCCGGCAACGTCGTCGCAGCTTCCAAGATCGCGCACGACATCTCGGAGCGCCGCAAGAACGAGGAGAGCCTCTCACGGCTGGCCGCCATTGTCGACTCCGCAGACGACGCCATCATCAGCAAGACCTTGAACGGAATCGTCACCAGCTGGAACAGGGCGGCCCATCGAATGTTCGGCTACTCCGCCGAGGAGATGGTTGGTCAATCAATTCTTCGCCTGATCCCGGAAGGGTTGTCTTACGAAGAAGAAGAGATTCTGCGCAAGCTGCGCGCGGGTGAACGCATCGATCACTATGAAACCACGCGCAGGAGGAAAGACGGCGAGCTTTTCCAAGTGTCTGTCACTATCTCGCCGATCATCGACAGCTCTGGAAAGATTATCGGCGCATCAAAGATCGCGCGAGACATCTCCGACAAGAAGCGGGTGGAACTACTCCTGATTCAATCTGAGAAGCTCGCTGCAACGGGCCGCATGGCCGCCGCCATCGCTCACGAGATCAACAATCCACTCGAATCGCTCATCAACGTGATTTTTCTTGCCCGACAGCTATCCGCTCCGGACAGCCGAGTCACCCAGCTTCTTCTGACGGCTGAGCAGGAACTCGAGCGCGTCTCCCATATCGCCCGCCAGACCATGGGGTACTACAAGGACACCGGCTCTCCGACGAATGTGCACATTCATGAGCTCATCCAAAACGTGCTGACGGTTTACAACTCGAAGGTGATGTCGTGCGGAATTGCCGTCGATTCCCAATTCAACGACCTGCAGAAGATCAGCATAAGCAAAGGTGAGATTCTTCAGGTCCTGTCGAATGTGATCGCCAATTCGATTGACTCCATGAAGCAGGGCGGCGTCCTCACCATAACAACGCGCAACGTGTTCACAGAGGCAGAAGAGGGCATTGAGGTCGTTGTCCGGGACACCGGCATCGGGATCGATGGAAGCAATCTGCCTCGTGTCTTCGAGGCTTTCTTTACGACGAAAGGCATTCTGGGAACCGGCATCGGCCTGTGGGTTGCCAAGCAGCTCATCACCCGCCGCGGTGGCCAGATCTCCATAGCCAGCAGTACGACTCCCCAAAATTCCGGAACTACGGTCACAATATTTATTCCTTTTGCGCAGCCACCATCCGCTACTGAAAGTGGGTCGGAATGAGAACTTTTGAACCCATGCCCGCTCTTTTCGGCGGCTCCAGCCGGTTCGTCGCTGCCGATGAGCCGGCGAAGAACTTAGAAGAGCCCGTGTGGAGCCCCGCTGCGAAGAGCATTCAGGATCAAATTCGCGCGAAGGTTCTCATAGTCGATGATCAGCGACTTATTGCCGACACTCTCGCAGAGATCCTGGGCAATGCCGGATTCGACGCGGTCGCTGCGTACGACGGATTCGACGCGCTCGATAAAGCATCCCGCTTTCAGCCCCGCTGGGTCGTGACCGATGTCCTGATGCCACGAATGAATGGAGTCGAGCTAGCGATCGCTCTGCAGAAGAATTTTCCGAAGAGCTCAATCCTTCTCTTCTCCGGGCAGGCGGGCATCTCCGAGATCCTTCTGGAAGGCCATCGTCAGGGCTATCAGTTCGAACTTCTCGCCAAACCAATCCATCCTTTGAAGCTGATCGAACGGCTCAAGGAGAATTAGCCGCGCCACTGAGGCGGCGCCGGTTTGCGGATCTCACCAGCTGTGCAGCCACTCTTCATCGCGCCCGATTCTGACCGGCGCACCAAAGAGCTCGGTGAGCTTCGACTCGGTCAGCAATTCCTCTCGAGGACCATCTCCAACAATTCGCCCATCCCGCATCAGGATGACTCGCTCGATCTCCGGCAGGATGTCGCCAAGGTGATGGGTCACGAGGACAAGCCCGGTGCCTTCCCGGGCAAGGCGGCGCAGAGTCTCACGAAGGCCTCGTTGCGCAGCCAGGTCGAGTGCGTTCGATGGCTCGTCGAGCAGCAGCTGACGAGGCCTGTGCACCAGCGCGCGCGCAATCATGATGCGACGCTTTTCTCCCGCGGACATTTCACCGACAAGCTGTTCCGCCAGGTGCGACGCTTCCATACGTTCGAGAGCTTCCCTGCCCCGCTCGCGCATCTCGTCGGTGACGTGCAGATTTGGCCACAGGGTTGACGCCGAAAAGAAGCCGGCGATCACCGCGTCCAGTCCGGTCGTGACCGCGGTGCGCTCGCCGGGTAGCTCCCCGACCAGCCCTGCGCCGACAACGCCGAAATGCTTGCGCAGTTGCGTCAGGTCCCATCGGTCGCGTCCGAAGATACGCACGCTCATTCCCGGCTGCACGATCGGATATATCTGGCACGTGATCGTGAAAATGAGAGTCGACTTGCCGCATCCGTTCGGCCCCAGAATCGCGACGTGCTCGCCTGCCTGAATGTTGAGATTGACGTCTTGAAGCACCACGCGCTCGCCGCGCGCTACATTCACATTGGCCAGTTCGAGAAACTGATGCTCATCGCTTGCCGCGCCGATGTTGCCGTCCTCTGTCAATCAAGCCTCCTTTGTTAGATTAAATGGATAGATTCCATTTCTCTGACGCGCAGCTTTGCGTGTTTCGGACACAGTCAAAATCCCTGATCTCATGAGCGATCTTTCCCAATTTGTGATTCCACGCGGATTCCGATTCGGAGCCGCCAAGGCCGGGCTCAAACAGAGTGGCCGTACCGATTTCGCACTCATTGTTGCCGATGCCGCGGCGTCGGCCGCCGCAGCCTTTACTGCCAATCGCGTGAAGGCAGCACCGCTTCTCGTCGACGCTGAGCATCTTCGCGCGACTGGCGGTCACGTCCGCGTAGTTGCGATCAATGCCGGCAACGCCAACTGCGCCGCCGGCCAGCATGGCCTTGACGCTGCACGAGCGACATGCGCCGCGGCAGCATCCGCCTTTGGCTGCAAAGCGGAAGAGGTCTTCCCTTCTTCGACGGGCGTCATTGGCGTTCCGCTTCCCGCGGAGAAGCTCATTGCCGTTCTGCCCGAAGTCGCAAAGAACGTCGGCGCTCAATCCGACCACTTCCAGCAGGTCGCGGAAGCGATCATGACAACGGACACGGTTGAGAAGACGGCGTTTGCCCGCATTGAAGTGACTTCTCCTGAAGTCGACGGACCCGGTGACATTCCTCAGGAAGTTCGCATCGCCGGAGTGTGCAAAGGCTCGGGCATGATACACCCGCAGCTTGTGCCGCACGCGACCATGCTCGTCTACATCCTCACGGACGCCGCTATCGAGCCCGCGGTTCTCGACGGCTACCTTCGCGATGCCATTGAGATCAGCTTCAATCGCATCTCCGTGGATGGCGACACATCCACCAACGACACTGTCCTTCTGCTCGCGTCCGGCGCGAGCGGCGCGCACATCGGTCCTGGTAATCGCGAATTCGCTACCGCGCTGAATCAGGTTTGCACATCACTTGCCCGCCAGGTCGTTTCCGATGGCGAAGGCCTTTCGCATGTTGTCGAGCTCCACATTCACGGCGCGACCTCGAACGCCGAGGCTGTTCGAGTCGCCAAGGCAATCGCACATTCTCCCCTGGTCAAGACTGCTTGGGCCGGCTGCGATCCCAACTGGGGACGCCTGATGGCGGCTATTGGATACTCCGGTGCGCAAATAGATCCGCAACGTATCGACATATCCTTCGGCGACCTTCCTATCTGCCGAAACGGCGGACGCGCTGCCGAATTCGACGAAACCGCGGCTCATGCGTATATCCAGCAGCCGGAGTTCTCCATCAGCATCGATCTCCACCAGGGTCCGGGCACATGCAAATTCTGGACCACCGACCTTACGCACGAATACATCCGCATCAACGCTGATTACACCACGTAGCATCTAACCCATCGGATCGGTTGTCACAAGACGGATTCGCAGACTGAACCCATGCCCAAAACACGGACGCCAGTTGAAGTCGCCGCCGAGAAGCCCTTCTCGCTGATTCCCGACGAGAGGCTTCTCGCAATCTACGCCGCCATGCTCAAGTGCCGCCTGCTCGGGCTGCGCGCCACCGAGCTCTTTCAGCACGGAAAACTCGACGGCGACCTGCATGTCTCTTCAGGGCTGGAGGCCACGGCATCCGCAGCCTGCATTGATCTTCAGCAGGGAGACACGCTCTGCATTGCGCCCGGCGACTGGCTCCCCGCGTTTGTCAAAGGTATGTCGGTGGAGACGCTGTTCCGCGCGCTCGCTCCATCCTCCCTGCATCAGGAAAGCTCGGCGCAAATCGAAGCGGAAAACAAGAACATTCTTCTTCCTTCAGCAAAGGGCGAGTCGCAGAAAATATTTCTCGCTCGCGCTTCTGAGTCCCTGACAGCAAAAAGCGGCGCAGTCGCTGTCGCTTTCATCCCTTCGGGCACCGACTCGATCGCACAATGGCAGAAGGCTATTCAAACTGCGGGAACCAGGAGACTGCCCATCATCTTTGTCCGTTACTCCAACGCGGGGGACTCGCTTCACTCCGGCGCAGATCGGAAACCGGAGGCATTGCTCCACGGCGTCCCTACGATTGCCGTTGACGCGCGCGATCCGGTTGCTGTCTATAGAGTCGCCTATGAAGCGATCGTGCGAGCCCGTCAGCTTCGTGGTGCCACTTTGCTCGAATGTCTGATCGAGACCGCCGCCCCGCCTTCGAAAGAGGCTGACCAGTCCGACGATGGTCCGATCGCGACCGACCCCGTCGAGGCCATGGAGGGCTACCTCAAGAGCAAGAGGATTACACCCGTTATCGACAAGCAGGACATTATTGCTGCCTTCAATCGCGATCTCGATCTCGCTACCCGATTCCTTGATAAGTAGTCAATCTAAGAGGCAATTGCGTCTTGCCAGACTCGCTCGCCCGCGGTCCTGCTCGCGGCGTTTCCGGCCAACCCGAATGATAAAGTGAGAGTCATGAGCGTTAGCAGTCGCGGAGCTTTTGCTGCTGTTCTTTCGGCAGTGTTTTCAGCAGGATTTCTTGTCTTAAATCCGTTCTCGCTCGAAGCCTCAGCACAGACAGTCCCCGACACGAGCCGTCCCGCTCCGGTGTGCGAGCCGGCATCGCTTGATTCTCCCTACATTCCCGTCGATAGCTGGATCTATCCCGCCATGATGCGCCTCTATGGGCTGGGCTATATCGATACCGTCTATCTCGGCATGCGTCCATGGACGCGCTCAAGCATCGAGCGGATTCTCGAGGAAGTGAGCGCGAGGATCGAAGATGCTTCAGACGCGGCTGACCCAACGACATCGGAAGCTCAGCAGATCTACGAGGCCATCGATCGCGATCTTCATCCCGACATGAGTGGGCCGTGCGGAGTGCTGCAAGGCCATGTGCGCATCGAGTCTGTCTATAGCGCCTTTCGCGGCATCAGCGGCACGCCTCTGCAGGACAGCTTTCACCTCGGCCAGAGCATTGTCAACGACTATGGCCGCCCGTATGAAAACGGCCTGAATAACTACACAGGAATTGGCGGCTATGCTTCGGCGGGACGATTTTTGCTCTACGTGCGTGGAGAATTTCAAGGGGCGCCATCGGCAACCGGCTACTCGCCCGACCTCGCGGCGGTTCTCTCCGCCGTTGACGGTATCCCTCTCGATCCCAACACCGGGGTGACGTATCCTCAGGCGACGATCCCGTTGGGACCCATCGACAAAACGATTCGAGCGCGTTTCATGGAAGCGTACGTTTCGACGCGGATACTCAATCACGAGATCTCGCTGGGCAAACAGGACGACTGGCTCGGGCCCGGACTGGGCGGCGGGTTCGCTTACTCCAACAACGCGGAGAACTTTTATTCGTTCCGTATCAATCGAACGGAACCGTTGCACGTGCCCGGTCTCTCTTACATCACCGGCCCGTTTCGCTATGAGTTTCTTATCGGCGGACTTCACGGGCATACGTACGTGCCGAATCCGCTGTATCCCGGTCCCGGACAGGCCAATGTGATCACGCCCGGAAACCCATGGATGCATCTTGAAAAGATCAGCTTCCGTCCCACCGAGAACCTCGAATTTGGGTTCGAGCGTTCCGCGATCTGGGGCGGAAAGGGCCACGGGCCAATCACTTTGCATACATTCTTGAAGAGTTTCTTCAGCCTTGCATCGCCGACAAATGGCGACAAACTGGGACGCAACGATCCGGGCGCCCGTTTCGGCGCATTCGATTTCTCTTACCGACTTCCCTTCCTTCGCCGCTGGCTTACGCTCTACGCGGATGGCGAAGTTCACGATGACGTTTCTCCCATTGACGCGCCAAGGCGTGCGTCCTGGCGCCCCGGAATTTACCTGTCTCATGTGCCCGGCATTCCGAAACTCGATCTCCGCGTAGAAGGCGTAGAGACGGACCCGCCGATTCGGACGAGCCAGGGCGGACGCTTCATGTACTACGAGTCTCTGCAGCGGAACGGTTATACGAACAACGGGCAGATCATGGGAGACTGGATCGGCCGCGAAGCCAAGGGCGGACAGGCATGGGTCACCTGGCATCTTTCCGGCAACGAGTCGATCCAGGTGAGTGGCCGGCACCAGAAGGTCGCGAAGGATTTCATTCCCGGTTCAACTACCGAAATCGACCCAGCCACACATTTCTATGTAAACGGCGGCACGACGCTCAACGATGTGAGCTTCGAGGCAGTGAAGCGTCTTCGCAACGATCTCGAGATCAAGGGCGACTTCACCTACGAGCACTGGAAGGCGCCGATCTATCTTCCCGGCCAGCAGACTGTGACAACGATGACGATCAAACTGACCTGGTATCCCCAACGCAAAGTCAGCTTCTGACGCTTGCTCTGCCGGATCTAAATCTCACCGTGCGCGGGGATGTGTCTTGTCGTACACGGCTTCGAGCTGAGAGGTGGTCAGCTGGGTGTAGCGCTGCGTTGTCGACAGCCGTTCGTGCCCGAGCAATTCCTGAATGGCCCTCAAGTCGGCACCCTCTTCCAGAAGGTGTGTACCGAAGGCATGCCGCAACGTGTGGGGATGCACATCCGCCGAGAGTCCGCGCAAAATCGCCACACGCTTCACAATCCGTCCGACACTTCGCGTCGTCAATCGGCCCTCGCCGCCGGGCTTGCCGAGTCCGCGCAGTTGAAGGCTGAGGAATAACGCCGGGGTGTCGCTTCCGCGTGCGCCGAGTTTCGCCGTCAGACGCGCCGACCGCTCAGCGAGGTAGGCCCGCAATGCCTGGGCTGCTGCGTCACCCAACGGAACGAGGCGCTGCTTCTGCCCCTTTCCTCTGACAAGAATCGCTTCATTGCCCCAGTGAATGTCGCGAATGTTGAGCCCGGTGAGTTCGGCATTGCGGATCCCACAACCGTAGAGCAGTTCCAAGATCGCCTTGTCCCGTGCCAGCCAGCTGGCTGCGTCGTCGTCAACGCTGTCGACAACGCGGTTCATCTGCTCGATTGAAGGCACACGCGGCAGGTGCTTTGGAAGCTTTGGTGTTGCGACGAGCGAGGCGACATTCTGCTCTACGTGTCCGGTACGAGCGAGCCATTTGAACCAGCTTCGTATCGCCGCCAGCGCCCTGGCCGTTGACGGCTTCGACAGCCCACGTTCGAGCTGAACTGCAAGATAAGTGCGAATGTGAAGATGCTCGATCTGGCCGACACTCGCGATCGCGGCATGTCGCTGGCCCATGTACACGGCGAAGTTCATCAGCTCCCGCCGATAAGCGCGCAACGTGTGCGCTGACGATCCACGTTCATTCGCGAGCACGCGCAAATATTCGTCCACCAGTCCAGCGAGGGGCGGAGTTGGCTGATTCAAATCGACAGCCTCATCCTCCGCGCGGATCATGCGGAATCTCCATGTTCAGGAAGCGGCGGGTCCAGCTTTTTCAATTCCTGGCGACGATCCTTGCCTCCGCGAATCACCTGCAGGCCACGGGTCTTCGAGGTGTTCGGTGAAGGCACATCTTCTTCGGGCCCTCGCGTCCTGGCTCGCGGATGATGCTCGCGGTGCACCTGCTTCAACCGTCCAAGGGCGAGATGGGTATACACCTGTGTTGTTGAGATGTCGGCATGCCCCAGCATTACCTGAACGCTTCTGAGATCCGCTCCGTGCTCCACCATGTGTGTCGCGCAACTGTGCCGAAGCTTGTGGGGGCTTGCATCCTTATTGCTCATCTTCACCAGATGCCAGACCCATTGCCGGGTGAGAGGCATTCCGCGAAGCGACAGAAAGAGCCTTGTCGCATCCCGTCTCGCCGGATTTGTTTTTCGCTTGGTGCTGATGCGTGCAAGGTGAGGCCTGCCCATGCGCAGGTATTCCTCGAGTGCGCCGACGGCAGAGCGTCCAAGCGGCACAATGCGCTCCTTGTCGCCCTTGCCGCGCACGAGCACTCGCCCGGCATCGAGCGCAAGATCGCCCGTTCCCAATCCAGTGATTTCTGAAACGCGCAGACCGCCAGCGTAGAGCAACTCGAGAATGGCTCGATCCCGCAGCGCCGTAGCTTGAGCCTGCGGATGCTCCGCGAGCATGGCCGCGCGCTCCAGCATCTCCGACACCTCAGGCTCGGCCAGGGATTTCGGAAGCACTTTCCAAGCTTTCGGAGATTCGATGTTGACGGTGGGATCGTGATGAATGCGGCGATCGAGCAGGAGCCATTTATAGAAACCGCGAAGACAACTCAACTTTCGGGCTGCACTTCGCGAATCGATCGAATGTGTTCGCAGATGTTCGAGAAAGGCAGCGACGTCCTGCTGCGCCGCGGTTACCAGTACCCCCTGCCGGCCTTCGAGAAACTCGGCGAACGTCTTCAGATCGCCGTCATAGGCCTCGCAAGTGAGTGGCCGCAACCCCTTTTCAACACGCAAATAAGCTTGATAGTCCTTGAGAAGTGTGAGGTTGCTTTCCGTGGCCACACAATCGATTATCCCTGCGTATTCGGCTCAGTTGAGATCACCGGCAGATTGACTGAACCACCTTCATCAAGGCATCAAGTTCGTCACCCTACTCTTCGGCCGTTTTCGAGTGATGCGCAATCGCTTTCACGCGATCGAAGACATTGAACTCGCGGATGACATTCAATCCAGTACCGATACCGAGTTTGATCACATAACTTTCGGCGGTGTCGCCAAGGCTGACATCATCACTCGGCGTGAAAGAATCGTTGACCGCCGAGGCCAGCGCCAACCCCACCAGACTGGCGTAGTTAGGCATAGTGTGGCCATCGTCGCCGACGCCCACAAATTCGCTGCGCACGGCCCACATCACTCGATCCTTTACGGGGCCATGGTTCAGCGGAAAGTAACGGGGGTCCTGATGTACCAGCGACGGCACGAATGCCGTCGTGAAAAAGATCGTCGAAGAGATGCCTGCCGCGTTGTATCCCACTCGTTTGCCGAAGGGCTTCCACCCATTTGTAGGCAGATCCGGTCCGACCCCGACCCCAACTTCCCAGCCGGAAACAACAAGGGCTTTCAGTGGGGTCTGGAGAGAGAAAATACGTCTGGTTGCAAGCCCGTACTTCTGTTTTGTCGTCATACCGCCCGGGAACGGAGGCCGCACGGGGAGCTTTCCGTTTTGCTCGGAAGGAAAGACTCCTGTTTCACCGGCGGCAACGGAAGGCGCATCCGGCAGAACATCTTCTGACGGAGCCTGAGCGGCGCTGACGGTGGTTGTGAGCAAGATAGTGAACGTGCATTGCAGAATTCGCTTACGGAAATATGAGGCCATCCCTGCTCCACAAGCCGCCGGCGAACTCAATCAGCGGCACTAATCGTTAAGCCATCCTTCGGGCATTGGAGGCTCACAAGCGGCTTAGATGCGCGTACGGTGCTTTCACTCACCGCAGAAGAATTCACGAGTTACCGGACGAAGACAACCAAGCCGATGAAATCGGCATCGGCGTTCGGTTCACTTCCCCAGCATTCTCCTCACCTGAGATTCCAGAGCGGCGAGATCCGTCTCGCCTTTCACTTTTGCCTCGACAACTCCGTCGCGCCCGATCAGAAACGTGACAGGCAATCCCAGCACGCCGCCGTAGGCTTCGCCGAGCTTCGCATCGCCCATCACAACCGGAAGAGCGAGGTGCAGCCTGCGAACCGTCTTTCGCACCGGCGCATCCCCGTCGTCCATTGAGACCGTAAGTACCTGAAGACCATCTGCGCCATACTTCTTCTGCCATGCGTCGAAACGAGGAAGCTCGACCTGGCAGGATGCGCACCACGTCGCCCAGAAGTTCAGCAGCACAACTTTGCCGCGATAATCCCTCAGATCGATGCTGCGGCCGTTCAAGTCAGTCCGTTTGAACTGAGGCGCTGCCTTATGGAGAGGGTCCACGGGCGACTGCGACGATCCCTCGTAGAGAGTTGCCATCAGCACAGACAGGAGCAAAACCAGGGAACGCCGCATCGAGGTGATCTATTCTCCTCGCTCTACCGGATATCCCTTGCTCACCCAGTCATCGCCAAAGTTGTTCGCAAGAAAAAGCGCTTTGACGTTTGTGAAGCCGAGATCGTGCAGTTGCTTGTAAGCCGGTCCGATGTTCGGGCAGCGGCCCCAGGGACAGCACCCGCAATAGATGACGATCAGCTGGTCTTTCTTCAGAGGAGCGGCGAGCTTCTTCAGCAAAGCCAGTCCGTTCGACTGCGATGTTGGCCCGGCATATCCTGAGTTCGGAATATGAGCCTGCTGAAACATCACGAGCGAACCAACCTGGAAGACGACCGGCCGATCTGTCCCGCTCGACTTTAGCAGCTTCACGAGTTCCGCAGCTTGCATCAGCTGAGCCTGAGGTACGGTCGACGCACTCCCCGGACCCGAAGCCGGATTTGAAAACTGCGCCTGAACTCTGCCAGCAAGACCCGCAAACATCACAAAAACAACGCACTTCAGCAGCTTCCTCATCGTGTTCGATAACTCCAAAGATAACCATTCATTCTAACGGCACGTGCGCCGGCGGCCTGTGATCGACGACAATGGAGTTGGATACATTCAACAAAGGATTGGATACGCTTGCCTTCCACGCAACTCGAAGTTACCCGCTGGACCACCGAACAACTCAACAGCCTCGTCCTCCAATCAACTCCTAAAGTCGCGATCTTCGACTGCGACGGCACGCTCTGGGGTGGTGACTCCGGCAACGGCTTCATGGTTTGGACGATCGACCAGGGCCTTGTCTCGCGTTCTACCTCCGACTGGATGGACACCCGCTATCGCGCGTATGTTGCCGGGAGCGTCAGCGAACTTCAGATCTGCGGTGAAATGGTGCAGATGTACGCGGGGCTCCACGAGCAGGAACTTCGCTCCGCGGCGGCGCGCTACTTTAATGAATTTGTTCGCCCGCGCATCTTTACCGAAATCGCTGCGCTTGTTTCAACACTTCACAAGGCGGGCGTAGAACTCTGGGCGGTCAGCTCCACGAACAAGTGGGTCATCTCAGAGGGTGTGCGCGACTTCGGCATTCCGGAAGAGCGCGTGCTCGCCGCGGAAGTCAAAGTAGCCAACGAGATCATCACCAGCGAGATTGTCGACGTGCCTACCGGCCCGGCCAAGGCCGCGGCGCTTCGTCGTGTTGGTTTGCCTCGACCCGATGCTGTTTTTGGAAACTCGCTGCACGACCTCGCCATGCTGGAGATCGCCGTGCATCCTTACCCCGTCAATCCCTCGCTTGGTCTTCTCGAGGAATGCGCAAAACGCGGGTGGGGCTACTTCCGTCCGCGCGAGATCGTCGAAGGGCCAGCGCCAGTCGCCGGCGAGTGAAAGCTCCGCCGACCTCGTGAAACAAATTGCGCTGATTGCTTTCAGGTGGTGAAAGCTATCGCGCAGGTCACCTCCCGAGGGTTAACGAGCATTTACACTAAAGAGCGTGGAAGACCCGCAGCCAACTCCCAACTCGCGCCCTGCGGGACCCGCACTTCGGTTCGTTGTCGCGGGATTGCTGGTACGTGACGGACTCATCTTGATCTGCCAGCGCCGTCCGGACCAGCCGATGGCTCTGCAGTGGGAATTCCCCGGCGGCAAAATTGAGCACGGCGAGAGTCCGGAGCAGGCCCTATCGCGGGAGCTCCACGAAGAACTCGGCATTCGCGCAATGATCGGTCCCCACGTCACCCACATCCGGCACAACTACCGTCATGGGGGAGCCGTGGACCTGCAGTTCTATGCAGTGACGTCGTTCGAGGGAGAACTGGAGAACAAGATTTTTCACCAGTTCAAATGGGTCAAGCTTGAGGAGCTACCCGAATACGACTTCCTCGCTGCCGATCGCGGCCTGATCCGAGACCTGGCTGCAGGCAAACTGCTGTAGGCTCATGGCGGATTGGTTTTCTCGCGAAGCGCCTAGATTTTCACCAACCCCAGCTTCACCAAGCTCTCGGCAGTGGCCACCACGCTCTCTTCGCGTGAGCGAGGTGTCCAAGAGAGGATTCTCTGTGCTTTCTCGCTGGTGGCGTTTTTCCATTTTCCCAACTCCGGGATGATCTGCTTCACCGCAGGATCTTTGAAGCGGGCCAGTCGCACCAGCCAGTCGGGCAGTTGACGTGCCGTCACCCGGCGGGCCCTGTCGCCCATTCGATCTTTCAGCACGCGGGCAATCTCCGTGAGCCACATGAAGTCGCCGGCCACGGCAAGGAATCGCTCGCCCTTCGCTGCCGGATTGGTCATCGCGCGCAGATGAAGATCCGCCACATCGCGGACGTCGACGACGCCGAAGCACATCCGCGGCACACCGGGCAGTGCGCCATTCATCATCTTCTCGACGAGCATGATGGACGTCGCATAATCAGGTCCGAGCACCGGCCCGAAGACGCCCACCGGATTCACCACGGCAAGCTCAAGGCCTGCGCCCTCGCGGTTGATGAAGTCCCAGGCCGCCCGTTCCGCGAGCGTCTTCGACTTGGTATAGGGCATCACGTCGTCGCCGGCGGGGTTGGTCCAGTCCTTCTCGGTGAAAACGGTCTGCCTTTCGGCGTGCCCATACCCAATCGCCGCAAAAGATGATGTCAACACAACGCGGGTCACTCCAGCATCCCGCGATGCCCGCAGCACCCGCAGCGCTCCCTCGCGCGCCGGCACGATCAGCTCGTTCTCGTCTTTCGGAACCTGCGATGGAAATGGCGATGCGATGTGCAGCACGTACTCACAACCGGAAACGGCGGCAGGCCAACCCGTATCGCTCATCAACTCAGCTGCTACAAATGACAGCTGGTCGCCGGGATCACCACCTGCGTTCTTCAGCATTGCTCTCACGCCGGATTCACGGCTCAGATTTCGCACCGTCGTGCGTACCCTGTATCCCGCTGCGAGCAATTGCAGGATCGTGTGGCTCGCAATGAAACCAGACCCACCTGTCACGAGAACTGTAGTCATTTGCTCACTCCGATTCGGCGACCAGACTGCTGGCCGTCAGGATGGCTCAGCTATGAGGCATGAGAAGCATCGCTGCCGTCATGCCAATGACGATGATGCTTGTACCCCAGGCAACGACGTTCCAGAGGGTTGAATTGCGGTACTCTCCCATCAGATCCTTGCGATTGATCAGCAACAGCATCAGGATGATGACAACCGGCAGCAGAACGCCATTGAGCACCTGCGAATAAATTGCGAACTTGATGAGTTTGGAATCAGGAAGCAGCAGTACGGTGACCGCACCGCCGACGATGAGACCCGTATAGAGCCAGTAAAAGAACGGAGCCTCCTTGAAGCTCTTGTCGACGCCCGACTCAAACCCCAGCCCTTCGCAGACCGTGTACGCGGTCGACAGCGGAAGAATCGAGGCGGCGAATACCGATGCGTTGAAGAGGCCGAATGCAAAGAGGAGGAAAGCGTAGTCTCCCGCCAGCGGACGCATCGCCTCGGCCGCATCTGATGCTACGGTAATTGCGCCCATACCGTGGACAAACAAGGTCGCGGCGCAGGCCACGACGATGAACCACGCCACGATATCCGTAAAGAAGCTGCCTACGATTACGTCCAGGCGCGATGCCGGGTAATCCTTAACGCGAATGCCCTTCTCGACCACGGAGGACTGCAGGTAAAACTGCATCCATGGAGCAATGGTCGTACCCACAATCGCGATCGCCGTATAGAGGTAGTCGCTGTTGCTCCACACCGACCGGGGAGGAAGCTGCACCGTGGCAAGCAGGGCATCGTGCCAGCTCGGCTGGCTGAGCACTCCGGCGAAAATATAGGCGATGTAGACGACTGATGCGATCAGGAATATTTTTTCGGTGCTCTTGTAGTTTCCTTTCACGACCAGAAACCACACCAGGGCCGCGCAGAGCGGCACGCTGATGAATTTCGTCACGTGAAACAGGTGGAGGGATCCGGTGATTCCGATGAACTCCGTGACCACGTTGGTGTAGTTCACGACCACCAGCAGGATCATCAGGACAAACGTCAGGCGCAGTCCAAATTCCTCGCGGATCAGGTCGCTGAGGCCTTTGCCCGTGACCACGCCCATGCGGGCGCACATTTCCTGGACCACGATGAGGGCGATTGTGATGGGAAGCATCGTCCACAGCAGGGTGTAACCGTACTGCGCGCCTGCCTGGGAGTAGGTGAGGATCCCGCCCGAGTCGTTATCGACGTTGGCTGTGATGAATCCGGGGCCAAGAATGGCCGCAAACAGTAGTATCCGGTTTCGCCAGCGTCTCCACATGCGCTCGATCAAGTTCCTATGGTGGGTTCATTTCTTCTGCCAAATCGACCATAACAGGCCACGCTGTGATTGGCGAGTGACGCAATGGAAGCACGCACGGAGAGGTCTTACTTCGCGAAACTGACGGAATGCGTCCGATCGTTTGGCGAACGGCGACGTTCGCCGCAAGGCGGGCTTCACTTGTGCGGGATTCAATCCCGTTCCGATGCACGACTACTCTTGCAACTATCAATGTACTTTGGTACATTGGTACTCATGACAGCGGAAAAGCAAGACCATCCTCCCGTTGAAGTCGAACGAGTGCAGACCGGCGTACGACTTGAAAAACGAATGCTCAAGGTGCTCAAAGCCATTGCCGAGCAGAAGGACATGACACTGGGGGACCTACTCGAGGGCATCGTCCTTCATGCTTTTGAAGGCAAGGCGCCCTTCTCGCCCCAGACGCTCAAAGAAATTGAGCAGTTCAAGTCCCTGTACGGAATGACCCTCAAGGCCTCGGACAGCCACCACCTCAAGGAGCGCAAACGATGAGACCCGCTATTGCCTTTGCCGCAGCGGCTGCGCTTGGTACTTCGGCGCTGGCCCAATCCTCATCGTCGACGTCCCAACTCCTTCGTACGCAGACCGCATTCGACCTGACGGTCAACCTGCCGTACGCCGAGGCTGCTCCTCTCTTCGGTCCTGAAGGTGAACGAGCCTGGGCCGGCAAGCACTGGGATCCGCAGTTCCTGTTCCCGCGGCCCGCGCGCGACGAAGAAGGCGCGGTGTTCACGATCCAGCACGGCCCAATTACCGTGACCTGGGTGAATACGCTCTTCGACCTTGATGGCCGTCACTTCATTTACGCCTACTTCATGCCCGGCATCATGGTCACGACCATCGATGTCCGCTTCACGCCTGCGAAGACTGAGACCCGCGTCCACGTTGTGTATACGCGTACCGCACTCACCAGGGATGGCAACGATCACGTAACCGCATTGACGGCTAACGACAGATCAGCAGCGCATGAGTGGCAGCGAGCGATCGACGACTACCTGGCCTCTCGCCGAAATTGATCTGCTTGTTGCGAAACCGCAACCGGTGGCGGAAGGCGAGGTGCCGCGATTCCACGGATGGCTGCTACTCCAGCGCGACCTGCCTGATATATTGAAGCGGTCTTTGCGAACGCCGCGCTGAACCACTCAAAAAAAGGAGCTGCAATGCCTCCCATCGATCCGTCTGAACCGATCTCTTCCGCTCTCGAGCCAAACGCCGCCCCGACCCGCCGCAAGATGCTCGGCACCTTCGCCGCAGCCGGCGCGCTACTCGGCCTCGATGCAACAGCTTCTGCCCAGACCAAGAAGAAAGGCGTTGAAGCGCCGGCTCCGGCATCGCCGCCAGCGGCTCCCGACGCTCTATTCGCCATGGCACGCTTGCGCGACTATAAGTGTCACCGCTCTGCAAGCTGGGACACGACGGGCGGAAACGCAGACTTCCGTCCGGTCGACCCGGGCGCCTCTCTCACCCTTCTCGACGTGAAGGGCCCGGGGGTCATTACACACATCTGGTTCACCATCAACTCGGACGATCCAATGCACCTCAAGAACCTCGTTCTGCGCGCGTGGTGGGACGGCGAGACATCACCGTCCATTGAAGCTCCGATCGGAGACTTCTTTGGGCTTATGCTGGGCGAATATTTCACTTATCAATCCGCGCTGCTAGCTGTCGCTCCGGTGAAGGCATTGAACAGCTATTTTCAGATGCCCTTCGATTCCGCCGCGCGCATTACGTTGACGAACGAGGGCAAGGTCCGCACCAACAACCTCTACTTTGCGATCGACTACACCACGGTTGCCGCTCTACCGCCGAATACGGGCCGCTTCCATGCCCAGTACCGGCAGTCCGCACCGTGCAAAAAGTCTGCAGACACCAGCGGCAAGAACCTCAACGGGACCGATAACTACGTTTTCTTCGAGGCTACCGGCCGCGGACACTTTGTCGGCGTCACCCAGGGCGTTCTGCAAAATGACGACGGCTGGTTCGGCGAAGGCGACGACATGATCTTTATTGATGGGGAAACGCAGCCCGTCATCAATGGCACGGGCACTGAGGACTACTACAACGGCGCCTGGGACTTCCACGGCAACGCGTTTGCCAACCAGCGCCAGGGCGCGCCATTCATCGTCGATGCCGAACGCACCGGAGGCCGATATTGCCTCTATCGCTGGCACACCGAGAGCTTTATCACCTTCGAGAAATCGATCAAAGTCACCATCGAACACGGGCACGCCAATGACCGCGCGGACAATTTCTACTCGGTCGGCTACTGGTACCAGACCGAGCCGCACGCGGAATTTCCGAAGCTGCCGCCAGTCGAGGCGCGTGTGCCGAAGGTGATCATGTCCTGAGGCTGGACCAGCTCACTTGTTGGGTCTCCATCCTGAATCGCCAGCCACTTCAGGATGGGCCCACCAATATCCCTTCCCGATAACGATCCGTCACAATCTTCTTGTTCCGGTTGCTCTATTCCACCCAATCGATGTCTTCTATCTCAGAGGACACGATGCAGACCCTTCTCCGCGATTTTCGCTACGCCCTCCGGCAGCTCCGCAGAGCACCCGGATTCGCCGTTACAGTGGTCCTCACCCTCGCGCTCGGGATCGGCGCCACGACCGCGATATTCAGTTGCGTTTATAGCCTTCTGCTCAAGTCGCTTCCATTTCGCGATGAAGGGAGCATTGTCGCCCTAGCGGAGACTAATTCCGGCGTGAAGGGCGGCCTTGAAGCCACATATCCCGACTACCTGGACTGGCGCGCACAACAGAAAAGCTTCGACCAGGTTGCGGCCTACTCGGTGATCAACCCAACCACAGTCTCGTTGCTCGTCAACGGCCAGCCCGAACAGCTACGGCGTGTGCTCGCATCGGGGAATTTCTTCTCTCTGCTGGGCGTTTCCCCGCTGGCCGGTCGTCTGTTCGATCAGCAGGATGACAATCCGGGCAAAGACCATGTCGCGGTAATCAGCGCATCTGCGTGGGCCACTTACTTTGGACGCGACCCTAAGGCCATCGGCCGCGCCGTCACGCTCAACGGCACCACCTACAACATCATTGGCGTGCTTCCACAGAATGCCGCCTTCCCCGCGGATGGCGAAGTATGGCTGCCGCTCTCTCTGCTCGATCAGCCGACGCAGCAATCTCGAGTCTGGCATTCGGTTCGGGTGCTCGGCCGCCTCCGCTCCGGCACGACGCTCAACGCTGCTCGCGCCGATATGCAAACCATTGCGCAGCGCATATCCGCAACTTATCCCGCGACGAACCGCAATGAGAGCGTCGAACTCACACCCTTGCATACGGAGCTTGTTGGATCGCTCCGCCCTGCCATGCTCTGCCTGATGGGCGCGGTTGTTCTGGTACTTCTCGTGGCTTGCGCGAATGTTGCCAACCTGCTTCTGGTTCGCGCAACCGAAACGCGGCGGGAGATCGCGGTACGGCAGGCGCTGGGAGCGGATCGTACCCGGCTTCTCGGCCAGTTCCTGACGCAGACAGTTCTACTCACTCTCTTCGGCGGATTGCTGGGCGTTGCCCTTGCGGCAACAGCACTCCCTGTGATTCGAATCGCGCTCGCCCATACCGACGGCGTGGATGCAGCCCTGTTGCAATCCATCAACGTCAACATTCCGGTACTTCTCTTCACTCTTGCCATCTGCACCGTCACTGCGTTTCTCTTTGGGCTTTTGCCGGCGACCCGCACATCGAAACAGCTGGTCGATGCGCTTCGTGCCGGCGATCGCGGCAGCAGCGCTCACCAGCGCGGACACGCCGCTCTTGTCATCGCCGAAATTGCGATGGCCGTCATCGTCGTTTTTCTCAGCACGCTCGTCGTCCGCAGTTTTCAAAAGCTGATGGCTATCGATCCCGGCTTCCGCACCGACCACCTGCTCAGCGCCGAGATAACGCTACCCACTCCGCGATACGCAGATACGAGCGCGCTCACCAATCGCTTTTACGAGCAGGTTCTCGAACGAATTGCGCAATCTCCAGGCGTCATCTCTGCCGGCATAACCACGCAGGTTCCCCTTCGGCCATCGCAAGTGATGACTCGCTTTCTAATCGAGGGCGCTCCGGCACTGGCTCCGGGCACCTACCCTTACGCACAGATTCGCTACGTGAGCCCAGACTATTTCCGCACGATGGGCATTGGGTTGCTCAAGGGACGTAACTTCATTCAGAGCGACATCGACAGCACCACCGGCTTCTTTATCGTCAACCAGGCCTTCGCGCAACAGTATCTCTCGACGCGCGATCCACTGGGAGCCAACATTCTCATCGGGGTCATGAGTCCCACGCCGAGCAAGATTCCGGTAATCGGTGTCGTTGCCAATGCCCGCGATTTAGGCATCGATTCGAATCCCGAACCTGAGATCTACCTGCCGGGCTTCGGGCTTCACGGCGTGCTTCTCGTTCGCTCTACCCTCGAGCCGCAATCGTTAGCGTCTGTCGTGCGCAATGCCGTGGTTTCAGTGGATCCAGCGCAGCCCGTTTATCACGTGCAGGCAATCGACGACGTCTTGTCGGACTCTGTGGCTCGGCAGCGGATGACGGCAACTCTGCTCGGGTCGTTTGCGCTTCTTACTGTCGCGCTCGCGGCCATGGGGACGTTCGGAGTGCTTTCGTATTCCGTGGCCCAGCGCACTCGCGAGATTGGCGTGCGCATGGCCATCGGAGCCGACCGCAGTAATATTTTGGGGCTGATTCTGCGTCAAGCGGCAGCGCTAGGCGTGACAGGCATTGCTGCCGGTCTGATCTTCGCCCTCTTCGGCGCTCGCCTGCTCAGTAGCCTCTTGTTCGAGACGGCTCCCAACGACCTCACGTCGATTTCGGTCGCGATTGGGGCGCTGGCCTTCGTCACGCTGATCGCGGTCGCCATACCGGCAGTCCGCGCCGCGTCAGTGAACCCGGTGGAGGCTCTCCGCTCTGAGTGAGCTATGGTTGGCAACGGGAGAGGCTCAACCGGTCAAGTCAATTCAAGCGTTTCTGGTTCTATGAAAACGGCCCTTTGTCCAGTCGCGCACCACAGGACGTTCTTCCGTGTTCGCATTCTCCACCTCGCGAACTCGCCTTTTCAGAAGGCTCTTGAGAGCCACAAAGTCAGGATTGTCGGGTGCAACTCCTGACCGCTTCTCAACATTCGCGATAACTTTCTTTACTCTATCTTTGAATTTTTTTGAAAATGAGGCCCGCATAATCTAATCTCCATGCCCTGCTTGGATGCGGAGAGGCTCACTTGCGTAAACAAGAAGATAAGAGAGGGGGGCGATCCGGGCCTTTTCAGCGGAGCGACTTGCATACGTTCTCGAGTTCGTTGCGCGATCGTAAGAGCGTCAGGTCGCGAACTGCCTGGAGGACGGGCGGATGAATGGGGGGAAAAGCCTGGAAATGAAGCTTTGGTGGGCAGCGAGGGACTCGAACCCCCGACTTCCTGCTTGTAAGGCAGGCGCTCTAACCAGCTGAGCTAGCCGCCCACTCCGGGTGGGAGCCCGTCGCCGGGCCTGCTTTCATCATACCAACAATTTGAATGGCGCGGCACCTCACTCTCGAAGCCCATCCGCCACATATCAAACCTCTTTTTGTCGCCCGGGTTGGTAAGCTATCCCCGTGCCCCGTCTTATCGTCAATGCCGACGATTTCGGGATGGCGCCTGGAGTCAACCGCGCCATCCTCGAGCTTCACGCTGCCGAAGTTCTAACCAGCGCGACGCTTATGGCCCGGGCGGCTGCTACAGAAGAAGCTGTGAAGATGGCTCTTGCCATGCCCAGCCTCGGCGTCGGCTGCCACATTGTGTTGGTCGACGGCTCCGCGGTCTCCGACCCGCAGCGCATCCCGTCGATCATCGACCACGCTACGGGAGCCCTGCACCCAACGATCGGCGACTTCCTTAAGCGTCTCTACACCGCTCGCATTCGCCCTTCCGAAATTGAAGCGGAAGCCGCGGCGCAGATCGCCCTGCTGCAGAGCTACGGCCTTCGCCTCACGCACGTCGATACTCACAAGCACATGCACATGTTCCCGCTGGTGCTGCGTCCGATTTTGCGCGCGGCCCGGGCGGCGGGCATTCGGGCAGTACGAAACCCCTTTGAGCCAGTTTGGAGCATTAACGCAACGGTGAACGCGCCCGAGGCCCGCCGTGTCGAGGTTCTTCTTCTCCGGCAACTGGAGTCGCGTTTTCGCCGCGTCGTGGCACAGGAGGGCTTCGTTACCACGGAGGGCTCTATCGGTGTCCTCGCCACGGGCACACTGGATCTCTCCGTTATGCACTCTCTCATCTCCGCCATGCCCGAGGGGACTTTCGAATTCGTCTCTCACCCGGGGTATCGTGACGAGACTCTCTCCCGGGCCAATACTCGCTTGCTTGAATCCCGCGAGATCGAGCGCAACGCGCTGGTTGCCATCAAAGGCTACATGGGTATTAACCTCATCTCGTTTGCCGGCCTGCACGAAGTCACGACGCAACCCGTCACCTGATGTCCGCTGGCAGTCACCTTCTGCATCTTTGTCCCACTCCCGAACGTCAAATTTGAACGAGCGTCCTCAAGACAATATCTCTAGACGACAGCTGCACTCTGGCAAGGCGGAGCAATGCGCATTGGCATCACGTGTTATCCCACCTATGGCGGCTCAGGCGTAGTCGCCACAGAACTCGGCATCGAACTCGCTGCAACCGGCCACGAAGTTCATTTCATTTCCTATTCGCAGCCCTTCCGCCTCAGCGGGCGCGATGATGGCATTTTTTATCACGAGGTGCCAGTCTCCAGTTATCCGCTCTTTGAATTTCCTCCGTACGATCTTGCGCTCGCCTCCCGCATGGCCGAAGTCGCCGAGTTCTGCAATCTCGACCTGCTTCACGTCCACTACGCCATCCCGCATTCTGTCAGCGCGCTGCTGGCGCGCCAGATGCTTGCGGCGCGCGGACGAAAGCTGCCCTTCGTCACCACGCTTCACGGCACGGATATCACGCTGGTTGGTCTCGACCGAAGCTATCTGCCCATCACTCGTTACGCCATTCAGGAGAGCGATGGCGTAACCAGCATCTCCGGCTACCTCAAAGACAAGACGGTCGCCGACTTCGGCATCTCCCGTCCCATTGAAGTCATCACCAACTTCGTCAACTGCGACGTCTACACTCCCATCGCGGATGACGACCTTCGACAGCGTGCACGCTCCAAATTTGCTAAACCCGAAGAAGCTGTTTTCATTCACCTCTCCAACTTCCGACCCGTGAAGCGCGTGGTAGATGTCGTCAAAATCTTCGCGCAGGTGGTCCGCGAATTCCCTTCCCAACTTATCCTCATAGGCGACGGTCCTGACCGCTCCGCAGCCGAGTGGCTGGCACACGATCTAAAGATCAACGACCGCATCCATTTCCTCGGCAAGCAGGATCGCGTGAACGAATTGCTCCCCCTGGCCGACCTCATGATCATGCCCAGTTCTCTGGAGTCGTTTGGCCTTGCCGCTCTTGAGGCCATGGCCTGCAAGGTCCCCGCAATTGCCACCCACGTTGGCGGCGTGCCGGAACTCATTGAAGACGGCGTCACCGGCCTGCTCTACCCGGTCGGCGATGTTGATGCTATGGCCGCTGGTGCGCTTTCTCTGCTTAAAGACCGCTCACGCCTCGATGCCATGCGGGAAGCGGCACGGAAAGATGCGCAGAAGCGTTTCTGCGCGTCGCTCGTGCTGCCTAAGTATGTGAAGTACTACGAGCAGATTCTGGGCGGCTAAATCTCGCTCGGCTTCTTAATCGGGGCCAATTCGGACGCGGGGCGACAAGATACGCCTCAATAGCCGGGCTGAAGATGTTCAGACCTGATTGCTGCGCAGAGAAGTCCGTGATGTCAGGGCGAGCCACCGTCAATGCCAGGGTTTCAAAACGAGGTCATTTTGATGGGTCAGAGGCGATGAAGCACTGAGATCAGCTGCCAGACTCACTGCTTTCGCTCGTACAGTTGACCATGAATCCCAGTTTCTCCCAGAATCCCTGCACTAGCTTCACTGACTCTTCTGCTGCCTGCGGCGGCGTTCGCAGGTTCACACCGCGCAGCGAAGCGTCTGCCAGTTCCTTCGCATCCGCCACCACCGCAATGCACTTTTCCGCGCGGTAGGTACACGACGCCAGGTCCGCGATCGACGTATTCTTCATCGGCGACACCAGCACCGTTTTTGGCGGAGCCATGCGGTCGAGCAGCGAGAAGATCTCCAGCTTCGACTCCAGCTCATCCGGTACGCAATCGATCGCCAGATCCGCCTCGCGCACCGCTTCCTCGATGGTCGAAGCAAAGCGCACGCTGGGCAGCGCCGCGGGGCCGAGTTCCTGCCGCAAGTATTCCTGCGCGTGATGCAGGTTTGAAGGCATCACGTCTTCGAGGAGCACCTCGTAGCCGGCGCGTGCTGCTACGAGCGCAAGCCGGCGGCCCAGGGGACCCGCTCCGATGATGGCAACTTGCATTTTCGAGGGCTATTTCGCCGCGAGGGCCTTGGCTACTTCTTCGGCATTCGGCCTTGAATGTTCAAGATGATCGGCAATCCGCGCGCGCTCTTCGGCCGTCAGCGTGGGAACAAGGGCAAGAATGCGGCGCAGGGTCACCGCGACATCATCGATGTAGTTCATTAATCGGATTGCTTCACCAGAGAGCGGCATTGAGAGGTCCTCGTCGTTAAGTTCAGACCTCATTGTAGGGGGTGGCACCGTAACTTCGGAAGCCGACCACTGACAACCGCCGGGAGTGGTGCTATTGCTGGAAGCGCATCAGCACCGAAATCATCGCCTTTGCCAGATCATCGGTCTGCTCTGTCGTCAGAGTCGTCGTCGAAAACCATGCGGTGGTATCCACTTCGTCTCGTGTTACCACAACCAGTTCATAATTTCGCGAGAACCCAAGAGCCTTGCCACTGAAAGTCACCTTCTTCGAGTCGGAATCGAACTGCATGAAGAAGCCTTCGTTATCCTCGCGCCGAACCTCGAACTTGTCCTTGTCCGGTGAGGCCGGCCGAAGGACCGCCCGTCCTGCTTTGTTGTTGATGCTCTCGCAGCGGATCGATATTACTTCCTGGAGCGCCTTCCACTGGTGCGGAAGCTGGCGCAGCAGCAACGCCGCACGCGCATCGGCCTTGCGCTTCTCTTCCACCGCAACGTCCCTCTTCGGCTGGTAGAACGCAAGCTCCTCTTCCTCCCAGGTAAGAGGAACCTTCTTCTCCGCTTTCTCCGTCGAAGGTTCAGGCTTGGTCACTTCCGCAATCCGCCGGGCAATCAGATCGGCAGATGAGGTCGGGGGCGTGGCTGTCGCAAAATGAGCACTCATGAAGGTCGTCTCTCGTGCGATCTTATCTCGAAATTTAATGCAGCCAATTCCCACAAGAGTGGAGGGTAACGGTACTTTTTGGGCACAAGATTCCCATCTGGAAAGCCTGATTTCCACAAGGGAATGGTCGAGCACTGTACCAAAGGGTCCTGCGGGCGTAGCTGCTCTTGTAAACAGTAAGGCGGCCCACCCTCCCACAAGGAGTGGACCGCCTCACCGCATTCCGGACTAAACTTCGTTCCCGCCGGAAATCTTCACCCAACCCGCGACGTTAGCGACTCGACGGCTTGTTCCCCGTCGCCTAGTCTTGCCCTAGAGCGTTCGTTTAAACAACGGCGTCGCTAGGAGCAGCGTTCCAATGCCGAACGCGAAAAGAAAAATAAGATCTCCGCGGATCGCCACGAACCCGCCGTCCTTCAGCAGAATCGCTTTAAGACCATGGACCGAGTAGGAGAAAGGATCAACGAGAGCGATTGCCTGCAGCCATTTCGGAAAGGCCGACACTGGAGAAATCGCGCCCGAGGGAAAAAAGAGCAGCGTATTCAGCACGCCGAACATGGCGCGCGGCACCAGCGGATCATCCACCCGCACCATCATCAGGAACATCATTCCGTTGAACGCCAGCGAAGTTCCCAGGATCAGCAGGAATAGATTGAAATCTGCGCCGGGCCTGAAGATCACGCCCAATCCCGCCATTAGCGATCCGATAACTGTAATCGAAATCCCCGAAAGCACCGCCTTGATGGACCCGGCCACGTTCAGCCCCATCACCAGCTCCAATTTGCTGATTGGAGTCACAAGGTAGCCCTCGTGCACGCCGCGGGCTTTATCGTCGATGTACAGCATTCCGCCGCCGATCATCACGGAGATGTACATTGCCAGGGCCACAGAGCCCGACAGAAGATACTTCATGTACTCGACGTACGGATACAACTCCACGATGTCGAGCGCGACCTTTTTTACGACGCGGTCTTCAATCACCGGCTGATTCAAGGCGTTAACCAGCGACTGCATCTCCGCCTCGATGCTGCCGCTCATCACCTGGTCAGAATTGTCAACTACGAGTCCGAGCCTTGGCGCATCCTGCGCGTAAACCCGACGCGAGTACTGGGCCGGGATAATCACCGCGGCATCGACCCTGCCGGTCCTCACGTCTTCCCTGGCCTGCGTCTCGTTCTCATAGTTCAGCGTCTTGAACGTCGCAATATTTGCCGCCACTGAGTCGAACGCCTCGCGTACCTTAACCGCCTGCGGCCCGCCGTCGTGATCCACTATGGCCACCTTGGCACCCGTGATGTGCCCGCCATAGGCGTGCCCCAGAATGATGAGCTGCACGATCGGCAGCATCATGGACATGATCATCAGCACGGGCGAGCGGAAGAACTTTCGCATCTCGCGTTCCACAATTGCCATGAATCTGTTCATCAGTGTGCTCCCGGCCGTGGCGGCATCTGAAACACGGCCTTCACCGTCTCATCACGCAACTGCCTTCCTGTGTAGTGAACGAACACGTCATCGAGCGTCGTGTTCTGCACCGTCAGCGATCGCAGCTGCTCGCCAATTGAATTCGTCATCTCGACCAGATGTGCCGTTGTCTGCGAACCATTCGACGTCAACACGCGATACACACCCGCCGACTGAGACTCCACTGCCGTGACGCCAGGCAGCTGCTGCAGGCGCGTCTTCCAGTCCTCATCCTCGCGGCTGAACTGGACCTCGACCACGTTCGAGCCCGGGACGCTCTGCTTCAACTCCACGGGAGTTCCAAGCGCGACCAATTTCCCGTGATCCACAATCGCGATGCGGTCGCACAGCCGATCCGCCTCTTCCATGTAGTGCGTCGTCAGCAGCATGGTCAGGTTGCGGGTCTTCTTGAGGTTGTTGAGCATCTCCCATACCGCAATCCGGCTGACCGGATCCAATCCCGTTGTCGGTTCATCGAGGAAGAATATGCGCGGATTGTGCACCAGTCCACGCGCGATTTCCAGCCGGCGCCGCATGCCGCCTGACAGCGTTTTGGTCTGCGCGCCGCGCCACTTGGTCAGGTCCACAGCCTCAAGCACTTCGGCGATATTCTTCTCCCGTTGGATACGGGGCACGCTGTAGAGCTTCGCGTAAATGATCAGGTTCTCTTCGACAGTCAGATCCTGATCGCTGGTCAGCGCCTGCGGAATCACGCCAATCATCCGCCGCACCGCGTTCGGTTCCTTGGTTACGTCGTAGCCTCCTACGAGCGCCCTGCCGCCGGTCACCGGGATGAGCGTCGTCATCATGCGGATCAGCGTGCTCTTGCCCGCTCCGTTCGGACCCAGCAAGCCGAAGATCTCACCCTCGGCAACTTCGAAGTTCACGCCCTTGACCGCTTCGAAGTCGCCGTATTTCTTCACGATGTTCTCCACGCGGATCGCCGGCTGGGCCTGCGTCGGGAGAGGATCGTGAGTCGGCGTTACGGTGCGTGCGTGCGAAGTCATTGCTTCACCAGCTTGTCTTTGGGGATGTATATCTCGGCTGTCATGCCGGGCACGAACTTCTCGTCGGGGTTGGGAATGAGCAGCTTTAGCCGAATCGTCTTGATGTCGCGTTTGCGACCGCCGTTGATGTCTCGCTGCGTCGCGAAGTCCGCCTCGGCTGCCTTTGCAATCACCTTGCCCTGCACGCTTCCGCCGCTGGGCATCACGACTTTCAGTTCGTCGCCCAGCTTGACCGCATCCGCCTGCGTCTCAGGCAGAGGCGCATACACCCACGTCTGCGACAGATCCATGATGGTGGCGATCGTTCCGCCTGCCTGCAACACTTCTCCCTGTCGCGCGGCCAGCACATTCACCGGGCCTGCTACCGGAGCGAAGACCTTTGCATAGCCCAACTGCACGCTAGCCTGGTCGGCCAGCGCCCTTGCGTTCTGTACCACACCGCGCGTCGAGGCCACGGTCTTCAGCGAAACCTGCGCGAGGAGTTCGTGCGCCTTCGCCTGCTGTACCGCTGCCTGCGCTGCTGCCACATTGGCATGAGCCGATTGCACCGCGGCCTCCGCCGCATTCAAGGCCGTCTCCGCTTCCTCTCGCGCCTGCGCGCTTGCAATTCCCTGCTTGGCCAGCGCAACTGTACGCGTCGTGTCTGCCTGCTGGTGCGCAAGATTTGCTTCGGCCTGCGCCAGCGCTGCCTGGGTCGCTTTCACCTGCGCCTGCGCATTGACGGTTGCGCTCGACACTTCGCCGGCATTTTGCCTTTGCGTTTCCACTGTCTCCGCCAGCTTCGACTCGTTGCTTTGCACATTGGCGAGAGCTGCCTTCTCCGCCGCGGTCAGATCCTGGCTTTCCACGACCGCGATCAGATCGCCGGCCTTCACTTCCTGGCCTTCTTCCACGCTCAGCGTCTCGATGCGGCCGGGAATCTTGGCGCTCACCAGGACCTCGTTGGCGTCGACGGTGCCGATCAACTTGAGATCTCCGGACGTCCGCGCCGTCACCAAGTACCAGATCAAAGATCCCAGTGTCAACAGCCCCAGAATCACAAACACTCTATTTCTTGCGTTCATTACTCACCCCAAACGGAGACTTATCCACTCTGATTTCCGGCATCGGAGTATCCGCCAGCACCTTCTCGGCAAGTTCGGCTCCGCGGTCGCGATCTCGAAAAATAGCGAGCCCGAGAAACTTCACAATCGTGCGTCGACGCTCCGCGAGCACTTCCGGAGCGAACGGATCGTACGGGAGCAGCTGACGCCACAGATGAGAACTCATGAAATAGAAGACATTCGTTCCCAGCGATGCGAGATGAATCTGCAGCCAGTCGACCTCGATCAGCTCGCCAGACGCGATTCCCTCGCGCACCATCGATTGATACATCGCGATCATGGGCGCAAAGACGCGCTTGATCAGCACCTCCATTGCCCCGCTCTCGCCCTTGTGCAGTCGCATCATCTCCTGCTGCATCAGGCTTTGAAACTCCGTCTGCGCAAGAATGCGATCGAAGTGGCTCAGCGCCGAACGCAGCACGCGCTCGCCAGGCGACGCGTCGCGCAGGAATGTGGCCATCGTCGCATCACGCGTCTTGGTCGCGATCATCTCCAGCGCCGCGCCGTACAGGTTGTCCTTGCTGTCGAAGTGGTAGTACAGCAGCGCCTTGTTTACACCTGCAACGGCGGCGATCCGGTCCATTCGGGCGCCGGCCAGGCCGTTCGCGCTGAACTCCTGGACCGCGGCGTCCAGAATCCTGGTGCGGGTTTCCGCTGACCTGTCGCTGCCGCTCGCAATCCCAACTTGAACTTCAGATTCCATTTTGACCAATCAGTTTAACTAACTGGTTAGTAAAATATACTTTCGATCCAGAAATTGCAAGGCGGTTTATGCAGGAGGTGCCGCAATCTTCGGGTGACCCACCTTCCCGAAAAGGAACTCAGCTTCGATTGGAGTTGAACGGGTCGCGCGGAATTTGACAATGTGCCAAGGCACAGCAGGGCGAAAACGAGCCGCCAATGTTAACTAAAAGGTAATTACCGAGTTGAGGGTGATTTTCCCGCAATCGAGCCGAATGAACATTCGCCCAGACCGCAGACGCTGGCACCATGAACGACCGACACGAGATGATCAACTGGCTTGGCGCTCGCTATCCTTTGCGGCCCCGCTTCAGTAGGACGTGGGTGGAGATCGCGTCCACCCAAGCAGAAACGGCCTCCCAGCCGTCCGAACCCAGAACATTCAACTCGTCGACTGCCTTTTCAGGCTTGCCTGATATTTGCACCATCTTGTATTCCCACTTCATCGCGCCTCTCCTATTGGCTTCCAGGCTGATCCGGTACCGAAGGTAGCACTCCTTGCCGTTTTGCGATGTGAGGAGAAGTGAATAATTGGTAGCTTCCTCTTTGGCGGTGACTCACTCTGAACCCCGACCACCAAGGTGGATCGTCGTGACTATGCTTCCCACAGACCCGTTCAGCGATGCTTCTTAATGCGTTGAACGACCTTGATCGTTCCATCTACTTCCACTTCATAAATTGCGATTTCTGTGGCGATGTATTCGGGTATCGCCGGTCTCCTAGCGAGAACATGAAAAACGTCCGTGTCCTCAGGGACGTCGCTAAGGATGTGGGAGTGGGTTCCCGCAGCTATTGTTGCCCCGGCAGGAATAGGTCCTCCGTCGGGAATGATTCCCTTATGGAGTTGTCGTTTCTCGATGATAGTTCCACCATCCGCCGAAACCAGATAACGGGCATCAGCGCCGAACGGGTACAAAGCTTTATCAGTGGGCGCCGGTACAAAATAGATATAAAACTGATTCTCCGGAGCAGGAAGAACCGCTACGTTATATTGCCGGTCCACACCTTGAAATATCTTGAGGGTGTTTTCAATTCCTTTGGCGGCGGAAAGATAAAATCCGGTGTCTCTTTGCAGCGTTTCAAACTTTTGGACAGAAAAATCCAGAGGCGTCTTGCCCTGCGTCGCCAGCGCCGCTATCAAAAAAGCGTCGTGACCTTCATTGATGCGGCCAAATGCCACCTCCCAGCCCGCATCCGTCTTGCGTGCAATGTAGCGACCGAGATTTTTCTTGGCAGGATGTGTCGCGATCACAGCATCGCTTGCATGCCAAACCGCCTCATCGTATTCATAAAGTAAGTGGCCTCGCGCGGAAGTTGCGGCCAACTGGCCGTCAGAGGAAAGTGAACCTTGTTGAGCGAATGCGGAAACAAAAGACAATAGAACGAATCCGAGGAAGACGCCTTGTCTAATTAGAAACATGAGTCCACCAGTTGTACCGGGCCGCAATTCCGCATAGTTGCATGTAAATGAACGCGCAGCAGTATCGGATGCACGCTTGATTGTTAGCCTCCTGATGGTCTCGCAGGGTTCCAGATGAGGCTGTTACGGTTATCACACTTCAACAAAATGCCAATTGCGAGAGTATTGTGGGCTACCCGGAAGTTATGTTTTGATAAAGAGGATGCTCCGATCCACGCATGTACTTAGAGGTGGCCAGGCCGTCAGCTGTTTTCATTTCCAAAATTGAAACGAGGCTTGCACCCTATTCACTACCCTCTAAACCGACTTCGCTATTCCTAAGTTCAGAGCGACAGTCACGGAGGGAAAAGCATGTTCAGCGGAATGCTAGAAGTGTCGGGAACGATCGATCTCGCGCAGTTCTGGAACATCGGCGAATCAGACGCCGACACAGTTAAGGTGACCTTGGCCGGTACGAACGCCTTTCGCTTCTCGCCGCACACTGGAGCGCCTGCGGCCGTGACACATGCTTTCGACGGCGCCATCGTGAAGGGTAAGGTGAGCAAACCGGCGATCGACAATCAGAACCGTATCGTCATCCGGCTTCAGGGTATCGACGCGCCTGAGCTTCACTATCGCCCGCTGGCACCGACCATCCACAAGAAGAAGCCTACCGCTCAGCAGCGCGCCAAATTCAACGCATCCAATGGCAATTTCCGTCAGTTCTTTGGCGAAACGGCTGCTGTCCACCTGGCTGCCTTCCTCGCCAAAGCGGGCGCCACTCCAATTCCCTGCACTGTTCGTACAGGGGTCGATGATCCGAGCGACGTTTTCGACACCTACGGGCGGCTCGTCGGCGATATTTACGTCACCATCAACGGCACCGAAAAGGACGTAAACCTCTGGCTCTGTCAGGAGGGATGGGCGTTTCCCACCTTCTATTCATCGATGACGGACGGCGAGATCAACACGCTCATCGGATTGAGCCAGCAAGCACGACAGGCCAAAAGAGGAATCTGGAAATACGCTTCATCCGACCTCAGCGGGTTCGATCGGACGCTTCTGTTCCGCAACAAAGGCGCGATCGACGCGACGGCGGATAAGGGCAAGGTGTACCTTCCCAAGCTGTATCGCCGGCGCTCAACTTACGGCGTCGCGAAGATTGCCGGTATCGCATCCGGATCCTTCAAGAACTACCTGAAGGCGCTGCCGGATGCTTGCTTTGAAACTTCAGACCTCTTAGCGAATGGAATCACCGTTGCCACGCCGCATCTTCTCGACGAGTTCGTCAACGCACAATCCCAGTTTCTGGCAGCCCCGGCCGATCTTGTGTTCCAGGAAGCTGCATCCCGCGTGGTCGATAGCAAAGGCAAACCCGCCGAGTGGTAGATGTCTGGTGCTGCCCGGAACTTCGGACGATCTGTATTTCGACCTTGAAGTGAGTTCGGCCATAATCCGTCAGTGAGGCAGTCCCATCGCACGAGTTATGACCTCGAATCGCCCGTCGCTTCGCAAACCATCGATGCGTGGGTCGGCTTTGATGTGCCAAGCCAATTCGAGCGCACGCTCAGAAACCGCCTTGTTGAGGTACTCAAAAGCCTTGTCTTTCAGGTCAAGGTTCGCGTACATCGTCGCCATCAGATAGTTATTGCCAGGCTCTCTCTTCTGCTCCCACTCTCGCAGGATCTTCCCTGCTGCTTGTCGATCGCCGGACCGAACTAGCGAGTACATCAGGAATGACGCATTGTCCTGATCTCCTTTTGAAAGCTCGTTAGCCTTCTTCAATTCAGCAATTGCCTCGCCGTGTTTGCCGATTCCTTCATATCCAATGCCAAGATCGAGGTGCTCCATCGCTTCATTCGGGTTTGACGCAACGCCTTCTTTTGCGATCTCTATCAGCTTCGGATAATCCCGGAGCTGGTAGAACACTCCCGCCGCCGTCATTTGTGCTCCGGGTCCTAGATCCAGTCCGTTGACTCTTGTCAGCTCGGCGAGAGCTTCATCCCTTTTACCAAGAAACGCCATGTACAGAGCCCGATCTTCATGCGGGCACGAGTAACTTGGCACCAAAGCTATTGACCGATCGTACTCCCTCTCCGCACCCGCAAAGTCCCAGTCGTGCCGCCAGAGAATCGTACCCAGCGTGTCGTGAATTTCGCCGACAGTCTCGTCGAGTGCCGTCGCCTTGCTTATTGCTTCATGCGCAGATTGAAAGGCGATCTCCGGAGCTTCAAACCTCCCCAAAGCAAGGAAGAGGTGCACATCCGCCAGACCTGAAAATGCTTCAGCAAATTTTGGATCGGCGTGGATTGCGTTTTCGAAGTGCGACTTCGCCTGTAAAAGCGGCGCGCTCATGGTGAATTGCGTGGATAGCAAGTATCTGCCCCGCACGTAGTTCTCATAAGCCTGCGGATTCAAATCCTGAACGGCCTTCAACCTAGCCTGCTGAACTGGCGTGAGTTTCACGCGAATCTCGTTTGCGACCGCTTTGGCCACATCTCTTTGCAGATTCAGCACTCCATTCAATGGACGCTCATAGGCCTCGCTCCAGAGATGACGATCTGCAGGCCCGTCCAGCAACTGCACGGTAACGCGAACGTTATCCTTCTCGCGGATTACCGACCCCTCTAGAATCGCGTCCACGTTCAGTTCATGCGCGATTTCCGGAAGATGCTTCTTCGTTCCCTTGTAATCCATTACTGAGGTATGGGAAATCACCCGAAGTGGCTCTATTCGGGACAGCTCGGTAATCAGTTCTTCGGTCATTCCATCGGCGAGAAATTCTTGAGACGAATCGCCCGAAAGATTCTGCAGAGGCAAAACGGCTATCGATCGGATTGCGTGGGCCCCGGGTCTGGCGGACCGCCACCACACGAGCGCCGCGCTTGCCGCGACCAGGAGTAGGGCGAGGCTCAAGCTGGCGAGGCGCGGCCATCGGAACCGGGGTGTATCGAATCGCGACTCTTCTGGTTTGAACTGCCTGACATGAGCGGCTGCCTCTTCAGCGATCAGAGGCATGGGGGCTTCGACGATCGGCTCAACCGGTCCGATGAACCGATACCCCATTCCCGAGATGGTCTCGATGAACCGGGGCTGTTGTGGGTCATCATTGAGGACCTGACGAATCTTCCGGATCGCCGTGTTGATGCCGTTGTCGACGTCGACGAATACGTCCTTGCCCCATACCCGTGCCGCGATCGCTTCCCGGGTGACCAGTTTCTCCCGCTCCTCTATTAGTAGAAGCAGTATCTGAAGCGGGATCCGTTCAAGCTTGATGGTTCGCCGGCCGCGTCGAACCTCGAAAGCCGCAGCATTCAGCTCACAATCTCCAAGCCTGATGGGCTTATCGGGAATGATAAGTCCCGTGACCGCCATGCCGACCCCCTACGCAAGTGCTCAGAATTGTAACCCTCTCCCTGCAAAGAAAGCACCAATTCCCTTTTTTTCAGCCGTTTCCGGGTACAGAACGAGTACAGAATCAATCCAGACATGCTCCATTGACGCTGTGCCGCCGACATGGAACCATCGGCTCGGTTTTGCCCTCTGCCTGATACAGAGGTCCGTAAAACCATGGAGCAGCCATGCCGAAGTTCGTGATCGAGCGAGACATACCGGGTGCCGGCGACTTAACACGCGATCAGCTTCGCGACATTTCTCAGACTTCCTGCCGCGTGCTGGCCAAACTTGGTTACGAAATCCAGTGGATTCAGAGTTACGTGACCGGCGACAAGATCTACTGCATCTATCGCTCTCCAAATGACGCACTCATCCGCCAGCACGCCGAACTCGGAGGCTTCCCTGCCAATCGCATCTCGGCAGTTCGAAATGTAATCGATCCGACGACCGCCGAGCTCTAACGGTCTTGTCTTCACAGCTCTCAAAACCTCATAAGGAGAAGTAACCATGACTCGCAATCACCTCCGCCGTGCGCTCGGATTCCTCCCGATTGTCTCTGCGGCCCTTTTCTTCACTCCCGGACTCTCAAGCAAACTCGTTGCCGAGGAGAGTGAGCACGCCCATCACGCTTCGCCACCAGCCCTCGTTCAGGCGGTGCGGGAAGCCACGTTGCAATACATCGACGTGAATAACGCCACAGCCAACGGCTATGGCCCTTTCCTCGGCTGCGTTAGCGGACCTGACCACGGCGCTATGGGCATTCACTACGTGAATGGCGGACTTGTTGGAGATGGCGAGATCGACGCATCGCACCCTGAGGCCCTGATCTACGAGCCGCGGCATGGCGAACTACGACTTGTCGGAGTTGAATTCATCGTCGATGCCGCCACCTGGCTCAAAAATCACCCGGCTCCGCCCGTCCTCGAAGGCCAGACCTTTCTTCTTGTCACCAGTCCGAACCGCTACAACCTTCCCCCGTTTTTCGAACTGCACGTCTGGGCATGGCGCGACAATCCGCAGGGCTCGTTCGTGGATTGGAATAACAAGGTCAGCTGCGACGGCCAGTAAGCCCATCATTCTTGGTTTTCTCGGAATAGAAAGGGCCGAGTCTGAATCGACTCGGCCTATCTCTTTCAGAGCAATCTCGTTGTCGCAATCAGTTTTATTTAGTGCGGACCTCAGCCTCAAGGTATTCGCAAAGAAAGCGGGCCACGGTCTTCAGCCTCTGCCTCGATCCCTGAAGCCGCGTAGCGAAGATACCACCCTCGAGCGATGAATAGATAAAGAGCGCCAGCTCGGACGGGATTATCTCCGGGCGGATTTCCTTTCGCTCCTGCCCATCGCGAATGATCTTTGTAAGCCGTCGCACGATCGTGTCGAAGGCGTCCTGCGCGCACTCCAGCAGTGCCGGGTTTCCGTCGTCATTCTCGATCCCGGTGTTGAGAATCGGGCAACCTCCGGGAATCGGCGACTCCGTTGAGGCGAAGCCTTCAACGTATTTCACCAGCTTGTCCGCGGCATTGGGCAGCGCATCAAGGTGGCCGAAGCGGAGCTTGAGAACCTCAGCAAAAGCGTATTGAAAAGCCTCGACCGCCAGCTCTTCCTTGCTCTCGAAATGGCGGTAGATGCCGCCCTTGGCCAGACCTGTGGCCTCCATCAGCTCCGACATTCCTGAGCCGGCGTAGCCGTGCCGATTCAGTACCCTCGCAGCGGTTTCAATCACGTGCTGCCGGGTTCGTTCGCCTTTCCGCATCGATTGCCTCGCTCTAACTATTCTACTCACTTTTTGCGACCACACGGTCTCATATGCTTCTAATGAGACTGATCGGTCTCTTTTTTAATATTTTCCGGAGGACCCGTTGGCGGCCAATCCCGTAGTCCTGGAACCCCTGAAACCTGCGCCGCCAGTTCAACCTCGCCGCGACCCCGGAAGTCCCATGTGGCTGGCTGTAGCCGTTTCGATCGCTACCTTCATGGAACTGCTCGATACCAGCATTGCCAATGTTTCCCTGCCTCATATCGCCGGTTCCCTCGGCGCTTCGCAGGACGAAGCCACCTGGGTGCTGACCTCTTACCTTGTCGCCAATGGAGTGATACTCCCCCTGAGTGGCTGGCTTTCAACGCTTATCGGCCGTAAGCGCTTCTATATGGCTTGCGTGGCTATTTTCACAGTCAGTTCGGTTCTCTGCGGACTCGCTCCGACGCTGCCCATGCTGATTTTGTTTCGCGTGCTGCAGGGCCTGGGTGGCGGAGGGCTCGCTCCCAGCGAACAAGCCATTTTGACTGACGCATTCCCTCCTCACAAGCGCGCGCAGGTCTTCTCCATCTATGGACTTGCCGTGGTGTTCGCGCCCACCATCGGTCCGACGCTCGGCGGCTGGATCACGGATAACTACGACTGGCGCTGGATCTTCTTCATCAATCTTCCCGTCGGGATCGTCTCGCTGCTGCTAAGTGCGCGCCTCGTCCACGATCCGCCGTCGCTCGTCGCGCAGCGCTGGAAGCTTCTGCAGAATCTGCATATCGACTACGTCGGCATTGGACTTCTCGCGGTCGGACTCAGCGCCCTCCAGATCGTGCTCGACAAGGGACAGGAGGACGACTGGTTCGGCTCGACGCTCATCACAGCATGTATCGCCATCGCCGCTGTCTGTCTGGCTTCCGCAGTGATCTATGAGCTGCGGCACAAGGAACCTGTGCTCGATCTACGCCTGCTCGCGAACCGGAACTTCGGCCTCAGTTCGCTGCTTGTCTTCGGGCTCGGCTTCGTCCTCTTCGCCAGCACGGTTCTGGTTCCGCAGTATCTGCAGGAGCTTCTCGGGTACAGCGCAACCGATGCCGGACTGGTCATCTCGCCCGGCGGAGCCACTGTTGCAATACTCACCATTTTCTCTGCGCGACTATTGAAACGAATCAGCGCGCGTGCGCTCATCATCACCGGGTGGCTGATCGCCGTGGCCGCCAACTGGACCATGGCCCACACGTTCGATTTCGAGATGACCTACGCGTGGGCGGCATGGATGCGCGTCTTCCAGGCTTTTGGTTTCGGACTGATGTTTGTCCCCATCAGCACTGCGGCCTATTCCTTCCTTACCCGAGACAGGGTGAACCAGGCGTCGGCCATATACAACCTCGCTCGAAATCTTGGCGGCAGTATCGGCATTTCTGTGATGACGACAGTGATAGCGCGCCGCGGGCAGTTTCATCAAAACATTCTTGGATCGCAGATTGCTTCCTCTGACGGCAACCTGCAGCACTGGCTCAGCAGTCTGACGACAAGTTTCCGGGATCGCGGCCTTGGCGCGGCGTCTGAGCAACACGCTCGTGCGTTGCTGAGCACCCTGCTGACTCAGCAGTCCCGGCTGCTCGCCTATCTTGATGCTTTCATGGTCATCGCAGTATTCGCGGCGATCGTTCTTCCGTTCGCCTTCTTTCTGCGGGATCATCGGGAAGGCTTCAAAGCTCCCAGCGGAACCCACTGAAGAGGCTTACGCTTTCATCGGATAAATATTGCCGGGCGGCGGCTCACGTCTTCATTCCGATAGCTGTGCAGCGGTATCTTTCTACAATCTCAGCAATTGATTTTGCGAATTGAACTACGCGAAGCAGTTCACTCCCTTGTTTTTCCCGTTCACCGGGCTGGGAGCGGAATCCTCCTCAGTCGCGTCCTCGGTGGCCTCTGCTTCCTCTTCCATCCCGCGATTCTGATTCTTGCTGGATTCCTGGTACGAGTCGTCTTCCATCCGTGCCGAACCCTCAACTCCGAGTGCCGGCTTCACATCATTCGGGCCCACCTTCAACCCAACGCTGTCCACTGGTCCGATTCGCTCGACAGGCCCTATGTCCATCGCCCATCCATCCTTATTCGGCTTTATCGGCAGAAATCGCAAAATATCTACTTGCCGGCCCTGCGATTTCGGGGTCCCAGGTTCCTTAGACCGCACATCGAGATCCACAGCGCCGTGGCGCAATCTTGCATGGTGTACCATTCGCTTGTTTGATGTTCCCGAGGTGAATCATGAGGTCCGCTCGCACATTTCTCCGTGCCGCTGCAAAGAGCTTCCTGCTCATCGCACTCTTCGACTTCTCATTCGCTTGCCGAGCCCAGGTGCAAGGGTCGCTGTCGCCAAAGTGGGAAGAGCTGACCGCTCCCGACTTCGTTCAGGCGATCCGCCAATCTCAGGGTGTCTGCGTGCTTCCTTTCGGGATCATTGAGAAACATGGCCCGCACCTGCCTCTCGGTACCGACCTCCTCGACGTCCGATTCGCGGTGACGAACGCCGTCAAACAGGAATATGCGGTCGTCTTTCCGGAGTACTACTTCGGTCAGATATTCGAAGCCCGGCAGCAGCCAGGCACGCTGGCCTACAGCCTCTCAACGCAGCTCACGCTATTACAGGAGACTGTCAGCGAGATGGCGCGCAACGGTTGCAAGAAGATCGTCATCGTCAACGGGCATGGCGGCAACGAGTCCTTGCTGCCGCTCTTCGGGCAGTCGCAGCTGGCGAGCCAGCGCGACTACGTTGTCTACGTCTTTGGCCTGCCCAATGAAAATGTTCCCGGCCGTCCCGCGCTCAAGACGCCCTTCGACATGCACGGCGGCGAGGTGGAAACCTCAAATATGCTCATTGCTCGTCCTGATCTCGTTCATCAGGACCGCGCCAACCAGCAATCCGGCGCAGACCAGAAGCGGCAAAAGCTTCCTGAAACTGTCTATACCGGGATCTGGTGGTATGCGCGCTTCCCGAATCACTACGCCGGCGACGGATCGGCCGCGAACAAGCAACTAGGCGAATTCGACCAGAAGACCTGGTCGAGGGAGATTGCCGAAGCACTCAAAGCCATCAAGGCAGACGACGTCAGCTTAAAGCTTCAAAATCAGTTCTTCGAAGACGCTCAACATCCGCTGGATACCAAGCAGTAGGAAAGGCGATCATCCACGGAGCAGCCCGCCCGACGCTTACCGAGCTTTTGGCGGGTAGGGTCGGAATGAGAAACAGGGCCGCTATTCGATAGACTTCAGCAGTTCCCTCATCGCTTCTTCTTGCCGCTCAATCGACTCAAGCAGCTTGAACTGCGTTCGGCATCGATCCAGGTTCTGCCTCGCCCTGCTCACCTTGTAGTAGGTGTCTCCGGCGAGGTGGTCAGCGAGAAAGCGAATGCCCTGTTCGAAGACGATCACCTTCGCTCCCGAAATCAGGGACTCGCGTTCTGATGCCGTCAGAAAATCGCCAGCCCCGGCCAGGTAACCGCGCAGCACTGCTTCGAAGAAGGAAAAGCGCATTTCGACTTGCGAAAGGTCCTGTTCGTCCTCCGCTGCCGGACAGGTCATGGTCCGCACCATGTCGCCGAAGTCATAACCCGCCAGGCCGGGCATCACCGTGTCGAGATCGATTACACAGATCCCTTCACCCGTCTGCTCATCCAGCATCACGTTGTTCAGCTTCGTATCGTTGTGCGTGACGCGTTCCGGCAGCCCGGCCCCGACGAGCGCAGTCGCAATGCGCTTGCGATTCATGGCAAAGGCAATCTCTTCTTGCACGTCTTTCACCCGCCCTGCGGCATTCGCGTTGACTGCGGATTCGAAATCCGTGAACCGCTTCGGAGTGTCGTGAAAGTGGGGAATGCTCTCTGTCAGCCGCTCGCCCGGAAGATCCGCCAGCATCCGCTGAAATTGGCCGAACGCCCTGGCCGCCTCAAATGCCTGACGCTCCGACTTCACTTCATCGAAGGTCCTGGCTGCTTCAATGAACCGGTAGGCACGCCAGTACTGGCCTTCCTGATCCACATGCCACACGCGTCCCTCGTGCGTCGGCACCAACTGCAGCACGCGCTGGTCTGCATCGGGCAGCCCATCGAGCTTGGCGCGTACATGCGTTGTCACGCGCCGGATGTTCTCCATCACGGCGACCGGATTCTTGAAAATCCTTGTATTGATGTGCTGCAGAATGATGTGGGCTCCGCTACGCCCACTCTCGTCAAATCTCACACTGTATGTATCGTGAATATGGCCGCTGCCGTATCGAGCTGCGCTTTCCAATTCCCCATCGATCTCAAACGCCCTCGCTACGACAGCAACCGCGTGCTCTTCAATCATCTCCAAAGCTTTCTGGGATAGGTCCCGCCTTCCACGAGTCTCAGAATACTCTGCACCACACGGGGATGATCTTCGCGGTAGGTCACGCCGAACCACGCATCCCCCGAGCGAAGCACCTTCACCCGCGACTTGCCTGCATGGATAAGCGTATTCAAGGTGCTGGGGATGTAGCACTCGGCCTTCAAATCGTCCCCGTACCGTTTGAGGAACGTCTGAAACTGGTCATGCAGCTGTCCGAAGATCTGCGGCGTGAATCCCCACATGTTCATGCTCACGAGTTCGCCACCATTCAATACCGTATCCTGCCCCTCTGCATCGATGTTCTTGATCAAGCTGCCCTCGCGCTCGATCGACTTCAACTCCTCGATGTCTCTCAGGTACCCGTCATCAGAAACGTGACACACCCCACGCGCCACGCTCCCAAACTCCGACAGGGTGTTGCGTAGAACGAACCCAACCATCGTGTAATCCGAACTTCCGCTTTTCAGGTGGTCGGCAAGCACTTTGAAACTGCCCGCTCCGTAGAAGTCGTCCGCGTTAATGACCGCGAATGGCTCGTGAATCGCATTCGCCGCCATCAGAATGGCGTGTGTCGTACCCCAGGGTTTCGTACGTCCATCCGGAACTGAGAACCCCGGAATCAGCTTTCCCACTTCCTGAAAGCAGTACTCAACCGGCACGCGCTTCTCGTAGCGAGCTCCGATGATCTCTCGGAAAGCCTCTTCCGTCTCCTTGCGGATTACGAAGACGACCTTGCCGAAGCCCGCCCGACGAGCGTCGAAGATCGAATAATCCATGATGGTTTCGTTGTCGGGTCCGACCGGATCGAGCTGCTTGAGCCCGCCATAACGGCTGCCCATTCCGGCAGCCAGAACTAGAAGCGTAGGAGAAACCATGGCATTCACCCTCCTTTACCTTAGCGATTGGTTCTCGATTGGCAGGAGGTCAAGCGAGAGTACCTGGAGTGCGATTGCCCGATTCCTAACCTGGTTGCGATCTACCTGAGGTGTACCAGCGCTGGGCACCCTGCGTCCTCTTTCCGAGGGCTTCGAGCACTATACACCTTCTCCAAACTCGGCCGCTGTTCATGCACAACAAGGACTCAGCGCTGATCCCCGGTGCAAAACGAGTACCTTTTTCCCGTGCAGCCACGCCAGTTTCTCCGTCTCTCCGCATATATTCACTACCGCCTCAGGCATGGACGGCATTCCTGCAGTGAATGCAATGGAAGGGTGGCGTTCGCGCGTTCAAGTGAGCTTCGCACCAGTCCCAAATTCGCCAGCCAGCACGGCGTCGCTCGCAATTGCAGATTCTACAGCCAGTTACCTGCGATGCTTTGATCTGGTACTCCATCGAGGGCAACCCTTCTCTCAGGCGAGCACTGATCGGGGTTCGGAAGATCGACGCACGGCCTACCACGACGGCCAGTGAAATTCAAAGCAGAGAATACACGCAGATAACACCATGAGGTGAACTAGATCACCATCTTAGGGACAACACGGGGCTAAAATGGAGACGTCACTAAGTCGCATTTTATCCGCGGAAGGAGTCAGGAATTGAAACGTTGCGCTCGCATTCTGTCTGCTGTTTTGTTGGTCATCGCTTTGGTCGCCATCTCGGGTTGTAAGAAGAAGGTCCCGCCCCCACCCCCGGCTGCGCCCCCTCCGGCCGCCCCGGCTCCCACCGCCAAGATCTCGGCTCAGCCCGAGTCGATTTCGGCAGGTGATCAGGTGACGCTGACGTGGAAGACCACGGACGCCACCAGCGTTTCCATCGAGGGAATCGGAGATGTCCCGACGTCGGGCACCAAGACCGTGACCCCCACAGCCTCCACCAACTATCACCTGGTGGCCAAGGGCGATGGTGGAACAGCTGAGGACACCGCGCGCGTTACTGTTACCGCTCCCCCGCCGGTTCAGCAGCCGACCCACACCATGTCCGCTGAGGAAGAGTTCAAGGCAAACGTCTCTGACGTCTTCTTCGACTACGACGCGTACGATGTCCGTGGCGATCAGCAGGCTACGCTCTCAAAAGACGCGGCCTATCTGACCACTCACGCGGGCGTCAAGGTCGTTGTCGGCGGCTATTGCGATGAGCGCGGTTCCAACGAATACAACCTGGCTCTCGGCCAGAATCGCGCCGACGCCGTGAAGAACGCGCTGGTTCAAGCCGGGGTTGCCGGCGATCGTATCCGCGTCGTCAGCTACGGCAAGGAAAAGCCCTTCTGCTCCGAGTCAACCGAAGCCTGCTGGCAGCAGAACCGCCGCGGCGGCCTCTCGCTCGACCAGTAAAAACCCTGTGGCGGCGTCGACTCTCCATCGATGCCGCCATTTCCCTGCTGCCCTGGAGCCGAATCCTTCAGCTCGAGGCAGCGAACTTCTCAATTCTGCCCGTCTAACCAACATTGCGTTGAGCAATCGCAAGCATCCCATCTCGTAGGTGTTCGATGCCAAGAGCATTCACTTTCCGCGTTCGTTCCGTTGTCGCCGCAGCACTCTTCGCGGCAGTCGTCGCATTCACGCCTGTGCGGGCACGCGCTGCGTCCAAGGAGATCATCGCTCTGCAGACGCAGGTCCAGCAGTTGCTCGACATGGTGCAGCGCATGCAGTCCACGCTCGATCAGAAGTTTGGTGTTCTTCAACACCTCGTCGAGCAGACCGCCGACAACGCCAACCAGATGACGCAGACGGTGAACTCCCTTCAGCAGAAGCTGAATCAGCAAAACGATGCGCTCAGCGGCAAAATTGACACCGCTTCCGGACAGGTCCAGTCACTCAACGACTCCGTTGACGAGCTGAAGACTCGCATTGCGAAGCTCGACAAGTCTGTCCAGGATCTCCAGAACCAGCTTCAGAACATCCAGACTGCTCCGGCCGGATCGCAGCCCGGCACGGCGCCCGTTGGCACCACTCCCGAGGGAAACCCCGCAGGGCCCGCTGGATCAGCTCCCGGCACTATTGCTCCTCCAACCGCGAGCGGCGGAGCGCCTGCACCTCCACTACGGGAAACCTTCCAGGCTGCTCTCCGCGATTACAACGCCGCCAAGTACCCGGTCGCGACCGGCGAGTTTCAGGACGTGATCCACTACTATCCGATGGACGACATGGCCGGCAGTTCGCAGTTCTACCTTGGCGAGATCGCCTATCGGCAGCAGGACTACACCGAAGCCATCAAAAACTACAACGCCGTTCTGGAGAACTTCAGCGGAAACCCTAAGGCTCCTACGGCTCAACTGCACAAGGGGTTCGCCCTGATCTCATCCGCGAAGAAGGACGCCGGCGTTCATGAACTCCGCCTTCTCATTCAGCGTCATCCGCAAACCCCCGAGGCGGCCCAGGCCCGCGACAAGCTCAAAGCCCTGGGAGTGCGCAGCACCGCCTCCCAGCGTTAATCTCCTTTCCAAAAACCTCACCTTCGATCCGGTTTGCCCCGCGCAACCGGATTTTTCGCTTTCATGCAATTTTTAGTTGCCTTCCGGTCCATCCATCCGATATCTCTCAGAACGCACCTGAACTTCCCCGAAGCGCTCACCAGGGCGCAGCCAGCTGAGCTTTTTCCCGCACATTCGATTCGAGAAAGAATCCATCCAGACATCATTTGAGGAGAAACAATGGCAACCAAGAAAACTGAAACGTCTAAAGCCCTCGGCGTCACCCTTGAAGCTGCAAGAAAAATCATTCGTGCCGGTGAGGAGAAGGCGGCCGCCATCGGTCAGCCCATGAATATCGCCGTCGTTGATGCCGGCGCGAATCTCGTCGCCTTCGAGCGGATGGAAGGCGCATGGATCGGCAGCATCAACATTTCCATCAATAAGGCGTTTACTTCCCGAGCCTTTGACATCGAGACCAAGGCACTCGGCGAGAACTCCCAGAGCGGCGACCAGTTTTTCGGCATTCATGCCTCCAACCATGGACGTGTGATGATCTTTGCCGGCGGCGTGCCGCTGAAAGTCAACGGCCAGGTCGTCGGCGGCGTTGGTGTGAGTGGCGGCTCAGGCAAGCAAGACCATGCCGTAGCCGAAGCCGCAGCTGCAGCCTTCAATTCCTGATTCCCGCCGAGCTTTTTGGAGCAACAGAAAGCCCCGCATCGCGCGGGGCTTCTGTTTGTTCGCTTGCCACTTTGGACCCTTGTTTTATTGCAGCGCCTTCATCAGTTGATCCAGCGTCTCTTTAGGCGGCCGAGTCAGCGACTCCGGTAGCGTCGCCAGCGGCTCATCCACCATGTTCAGCTGATCGGTGAATGTCGGCTTCTCGGTATCGATGTAGAACACGCCAGTCAGCACCTCATGGTTGGCTTCCGCCTCCATCAGTGTCTTAACGGCATTGGCACGGCTGGTCGGATCATAGTCCTCCTGCAGCTTGCGCAGCCGGAGGCTCGAGCCATCATGCATCTGCACTTCGTAGACCTGGCCGGAATCGTAATCGACCTCGATATCCTCGAAGCTCGCCACGAATCCAACCTCGTTCACCGGCTCATCGTGATCCTGCATGAACTTGTAGCTCTTCGTCGAACCTTCGTGATCGTTGAAGGTGACGCATGGGCTGATCACGTCGAGCATCACCGTTCCCTTGTGCGCAATCGCAGCCTTCAGCATCGAAAGCAACTGCTTCTTGTCGCCAGAGAATGACCGGCCAACGAACGTCGCTCCCAGTTGAATCGCCAACGCGCAGGTGTCAATAGCCGGAAGATCGTTGATCACACCTGTCTTCAGCTTGGAGCCGAGATCCGCAGTCGCTGAGAACTGGCCCTTCGTCAATCCATAGACGCCGTTGTCTTCGATGATGTAGATCATTGGCAGATTGCGGCGCATCAAGTGAACGAACTGCCCTACGCCGATCGATGCCGTATCGCCATCGCCCGAAACACCGAGAAGCATGTTCGTGTGGTTGGCGAGGATCGCACCGGTCGAAACCGACGGCATACGACCGTGCACGCTGTTGAAGCTGTGCGAACGGCTCATGAAGTAAGCCGGGCTCTTCGACGAACAGCCGATACCGCTCATCTTCATTACGCGTTCGGGCTCAACGCCCATCTCGTACATCGCATCGATGATGCGCTCCGAGATTGCGTTGTGACCGCAGCCGGCGCAAAGCGTCGACTTGCCGCCGCGATAATCAATAATCGGCAAGCCGATACGATTGACTTTCGGGCCAGGAGCCGAAGCTGGACTTGGTGTCTGGGTTGCCATGGTTACAGGCCCTCCTTCGTGGCGAATTCTTCTGTGATCGTCCGCGCATCGATAGGCAGACCGTTGTAATTGAGAATGCTGCGCAGCTTCACCACCTGGTCAGCGGGAAGATCCAGTTTCAGCAGGCTCTCCAGCTGTGCGTCGCGATTCTGCTCCACCACGTAGACACGATCGTGCGATGCCACAAAGTCATGAATCTCGTGCGCAAACGGATACGCCCGGATGCGCATGTAGTCCACGTCCTTGTTGTATTCCTTCTTGATCTGGTCGAGGCTTTCGCGCATTGCGAAATCCGTCGTACCGAAAGCCAGCACTCCCACGCGGGACGTGCCGTTCTTCACAACTACCGGCGCAGGCACCAGCTTGCGGGCACCTTCGAACTTCCTTGCCAGCCGGTCCATCACATCCTGATACTCGTCCGGCTTTTCGGTGTATCCGGCCGACGAGTTGTGTCCCGAACCGCGCGTGAAGTAGGCCGCCTTGGGATGCTTCGTGCCGGGGAGCGTGCGATATCCGATCGCATCTCCGTCCACATCCTTGTAGCGAGCAAATCCGCCCAGCTTGTCCAGTTCTTCCTTCGCCAGCACCTTACCGCGGTCGAGCGGCTTGTCCGGATAGGCAAACGGCTCCGACATCCAGTTGTTCATGCCGAGGTCAAGATCCGTCAGGACGAAGATCGGCGTCTGCAGCCGCTCCGCCAGATCGAACGCCTCGTATCCAAACTCGAAGCATTCCCTCACCGAGCCCGGAAGCAAAAGAACGTGCTTGGTATCGCCGTGCGACAGGAACGCCGTCGAAAGCAGGTCAGATTGCTGGGTGCGCGTCGGCATGCCCGTCGAAGGTCCCGTGCGCTGCACATCGAAGATCACGCCCGGAATCTCGGCATAGTATCCGAGTCCCGCAAACTCGCCCATGAGCGAGATGCCCGGCCCTGAAGTCGACGTCATCGAACGCGCGCCGGCCCAGCCAGCGCCCAGGACCATGCCGATCGCCGCGAGCTCGTCTTCGGCCTGAACGACGGCAAACGTCGCCTTGCCTTCCGGCGTCACGCGAAACTTCTTCAGCAGGTCCGTCGTCGCTTCGATCAACGAAGTCGATGGCGTAATCGGGTACCACGCCACCACCGTCACGCCGGCAAACACTGCGCCCATGCCGCACGCTGCATTGCCATCGATGATGATCTTGCCTGCGGTCTGGTCCATCTTCTCGATGACAAATGGATCCTGCTTGACCAGCTTCTCCTGCGCGAAGTCGAATCCCGCCTTGACCGCGCCGAAGTTCAGGTCGAATACCTTCTGCTTCTTCGCAAACTGCTTTTTAACGCTCGCTTCGACCACTCTCAGATCGATCGAGAGCAGCTGCGCCACTACGCCGACGTACACCATGTTCTTTACGAGCTTGCGCAGCTTGGCTTCAGCACAGACAGCCGCCGTGATCTTGTCAAAGGGAACCGGGTAGCAGACGATGTCGTCGCGGAACTGCTTGAGATTTGCGTTCTCCTCGTAGATCGCAACGCCGCCGGCAGGCAGCGCCATTACATCGCCTTTCGCGGTCTCGGGGTTCAGGGCCACCAAGAACTCGGTGTCGCGCGTACGGGCGACATACCCGTCTTTGCTCGCGCGAATGATGTACCAGGTGGGAAGTCCGGCGATGTTCGAGGGAAACAGGTTTTTTCCGCTAACCGGAACACCCATTCCGAAGATGCTCTTCAGCAGCACGCTATTGGCGGATTGCGAGCCGGACCCGTTCACCGTTGCTACGTTGATGCTGAAATTGTTAACCACGCGTTCTTGCGTGCTGATCGCGCCCTGTTCTTGACCCAGAGCCAGGTCTCCTGTCGCCATTTGGCGGGATTCCCTTCAAATGAGGTTCCGCGCGCGACCAGGTCCGAAATTCATTTAAGACCGTCCGGCACCATTGCAACCTCGCGGTCGCTGCCACCACCGGACTGTAGCTTCGGAGTTCGGGGGTTCCTGGAAAGACGCGATGGAAAGCGACAAACTTCGCTCAATCACGATTATAGTCACTATGCAAGTTACTCGTACCGCTTCAGGACATCCCTATTTGCACCATAAGTACCTTTCCCTGCAACGTATGTTCACCCGCCTGAAACCAGCCCCCTCCACCGAGTGACCTGCGGCAGATAGTGAAACTTTCAGTTTCGGCTAACCCTATGTATTTGAATGCGCCAGCGACATCCGCAGCGAATCTTTGCGCCACCTCGCAAGCAGCGTCGCGGAAATGATGATGAGCGAGAGCGTCAGCCCGATCCATATCCCGTGAACGCCCCACTTCAGCACAAAACACAGGATGAACCCCAGAGGCAGGCCCAGCACCCAGTAGCCTACGAGGTTGGCGATCATGGGCACTCGTGTTTCGCCCAACCCTCGCAGCGCTCCCGTGCATACCGTCTGCACTCCATCGAATATCTGGAAGGCGGCTCCAATCCACATCAGGCTCGGGCCCAGCGCCAGCACGCCTGGGTCATGCGTATACAGCTTGATGAGCGGGCCGGGCGCCACCAGAAACACAACTCCCGCGCATGTCATGAATCCTGCACCAAGCGCCAGCGCCATCCATCCTGCTCTGCGCGCCTTCGCTGGATCGCCCGCTCCGATCGCATGTCCCACACTGACTGCTGCTGCCGCTCCAATTCCGAGTGGCACCATGTAAGTAATGCTGGCGTAGTTCAGAGCGATGGTATGCGTCGCCAGCGCCACCGGAGTCAGATATCCCGCCGCAAAGGTGCTCAGATTCCACGCACCAACCTCAAGGACAATCTGCCCGGCCGCAGGCGCGCCGATCCTGACAAGCTTCTTCAACTCGCCGAGATGAGGGCCTGCCCAGTGCGCGAACAGCGGATGTCCCCTCTTCCGTTCGTACCGCCACGCACACGCGAGCATCGCGACCGCCATGCACACACGCGAGACACACGTTGAGATCGCCGATCCGTTCACGCCGAGCGCAGGAAAGCCAAGCTTGCCGTAGATCAGCACCCAGTTCCCGCCCCAGTTGAGCAGGTTGGCCAGAACGTAGGTCAACGTAATCACACGTACCTGCCCCACTCCCTGCAGATACCGCCGCGTTCCGCCATAGAGCAACAACGGCAGCGTGCCCCAGTTCATGATGCCGAGATATCCCGATGAGAGAACCGCCACTTCAGGGATGACGCCAAAACGCGTAAAGTTCCAGCTCGCGACCGCCGTCAGGAGCATCAGAGGCGGAGTGATGATCAATGCCAGGTAGACACCCTGCGCCATCCAACGGTGGCACGCGTCATAATCGCGCCGCCCATACGACTGCGATACCAGCGTGTCCAGGCCCAGCAGCAGCCCGATTCCAAACAGCGACGGGATGTAATACACCGCATTTCCGAGTGCGACCGCGCCGATGGCCACAGGCCCCAGCCTGCCGACCATGATGTTGTCCACCACGCCCTGCGCCACCCAGCCAAGCTCGCTAAGGACAACAGGAAGCGCGAGCGCAATCATCGCTCGCAGTTCGCTGCTCCAGTTGTGGCGGTGTTCTCCCATGCTCGTGTGTCCCGGCTCCGAATCTGATGATTCGTAGTCGAACTCCGTTACAAAACAGACCTGAAACCAATTGTCACTTATTTGTTGAGATCGCGCTCAATATCCGCTATTGCTCCAGCAGCAGCCTGCTCCACGCATCTTTCAGCCAATCCTCGAACTTCGCCGGATCCCATCCGCGTCCTTCCACAAGCAGCAGATAGTACTCGGGCGAATTCATCGTCCACAGAACATCCGCAACCGTTTCGATGTTCAGATCGCGGCGCAACTGTCCTGTGGCGGCAAGTTCCTTTGCAAGTAGCAGCATGTTTTTCGCACGCCGCTCCGCGATGCCCTTCCACAACTGCGCCAGGCCCTCGTCTGCGGTCGCCGCTTGCTGCAGGACGTGAAACAGAGGAGCCAGTCTCTCCTGAATGCTCCGCAATGCTGACGCGTAGATCGCCAGCTTTCCCGACGCAGTCGGTACGGCCCGGATCGCCTGCACATAATCCCGCTCTTCGGCCGGTATCGCGACATCGGCACCGGAGATAGCCGCTTCCACCAGCAGTGCAAATAACGCTGGCTTCTTTCCAACCGCCGCGTACACCGTGTCCAGCGCAATGCCTGCTTCCTGCGCGATCGCCTGCATCGATGCCCCAGCGTATCCCTTCTCGCAGAACATTGTCGTCGCCGCATCGAGAATCGCCCGCCGTGTGGTCTCCGCAGCCTCGCGCCGCGACGAAGCATCATAGGCCCGCTTTTTTGCTCGTGTTTTCGAGGTTGTTTTCACTGGACTTTTCATCCGAATATGCTTAGGATTAATTTAACACAGCGCGGATGGGCCTACCAGCACATCCACATATCGTGGCGCCACACCACAACCTTCGAACCCGGGTCCTTCCCCTTCTCCCGCTCGAAAGGAGCACCAGATGTTGTCACTCTTCGTTGACTTCACCAGCCTATTTCTCTCCGCACTGCTTGCCGGAGCGATGTTTTGCGTCTGGCTCTTTCTGAATCCTACGCAACTCGACGCATCGCACTACACCATTCTTCAGCAACAGGGTATACGCACGCTACACCCGGCTTTGCCTCGTCTCGGAGCCATCACTATTGCCGTTACGCTCACTGCCGCATTCGTCGCCCGCGAAAATCGACCGCGAATGGCTCTCATGATTTGTGCCGCGATCTTCTTCATCATCTCAGGTGTAATCACCAAGACCGTCAACATGCCCATCAATGCCAACGTCATTCGCTGGAACAGCTCGGCCCCGCCTGACAACTGGACGCAGTCTCGCGACCGGTGGTGGCATTTCCATAAACTTCGTGCAGCGTCCGGAGCGGCAGGACTTTGTCTTCTCATCGTTGCTTTGCTCATGCACGATCCCAAATCCGCAGAGGCGCTCGCTTCGGTTAGCTGCATACGTCCGCTCTTCAATGCGTTCATACAAGCGATGTCGCTGCTTATCTAGCCGCCCAGAACGCAAGTGCGTCCGGCATCTCCGCCGGACGCAAATCCGCCAACCAAATCGGTCTGTCAGAATCCCGAAAGATGCCGTTTATCGCGACCTATCTGCCTGCGCGGGTAGGCCGGGCCATCATCTGCCAGCAGATCGGATACCTGAAACTGAGACTGCATCACGCCATTCTTTTCATGGCATGCCTGCTGCTTCGCGATATGAATCCACTCATGCGCGATCACTCGCGACATCGCCTCGGCCATCACAGTATTTCTGCGCTCCCGGTTCATACCCAGAGCCATTCCCTGCAGCATTTCCACGATCCGCTCGCAGTTCACATGGATGAACGGCTGAATCTCGCCGTCGACTTTTTTCACCCAGCCGATGGCTCCGTTCACTACCCTCCGCGGACCTGGAAGCAGCGTGCAGTCGCCATTCACGGTAACGCTGATCACTTGGTCAGCACTAACGCCAGCCGCCAGGTCGCGTCCGCGTAGAACCTCCAGACCTCCGCCAAGCTCACGGGCAGCCGTTTCAATCCGGATACTGGCCCGCTGCAACTCCCGTGCGAGCGCGGACCACTGATCATCATCCATCGGGTGGTCCGTGAAAACCACCATCGTCGTATGACTTGTGTGCGGCATAGGACTCTCCGCCAGAGCCAGCGCGCTGCCGGCGCATAACGACGAGGTGTTGAGTGCAGCAAACAGAGCGAAAACAAAAACCACACGATAGGCCAACAACTGAGGGGAAGCAGTCATGGTGTGCACCTTCGTCGATAGTCGTCCGCATCAAGCGCCGCCGCTATCCGTTTCTTGCGTTGAATTGTTTTTGTTCAGTCAGTAAAGAAGGGGGTGAAAACTAATGAACTCGCCAGAGTCGCTTCTTCAAGGTGATCAGCAAGTCCGTTCTCATATTCGAATTCTGAATTCGTTTTCCAAATCTGTCTAATAGATTGATATGATGTTTTCAATCTGTTTGGGAGATAGCGATGGAAGTTCGGCAACTGCAGATATTTCGGGCTCTCGCAGAGGAACTGAATTTCACCCGGACAGCGGAGCGAGTCCACACCGTTCAGTCCAACGTCACGGCGCAGATCAAAGCACTCGAGGAGGAACTCGGCGCTCCCCTCTTCGATCGCCTCGGCCGCCGCGTCACCCTTACCGATGCGGGCCGGCGCTTCCAGCCTTTTGCGGAGCAGGCTCTCGCCGCCATGGAGCAGGGGGAACGCGCGATCTGCAACGAGCCGAGCGGTCCGCTGCGCATCAGCGCTCCCGAAAGCATTCTCACCTACCGACTGCCGGTCGTGCTCCGCAACTTCCGCCGCAAATTTCCTCATGTCGAGATCAGCTTTCGCTCGCATATCGAGACGACTCTCGTCAGCGAACTGGAGACCGGAAAACTCGATCTCGTCATCAACATGTGCGACAACCCGGCAAACCCCGCGCACAAGTCGCTGCGCTTTCACACCGAGCGCATTTTTATCCTGGCGGAGCCCGGCCACCTGCTCGCGAAGCGGCGCACGATCAAACCGTCTGATCTCGCCGGTCAGCAGTTACTGCTCACCGAGGCCGGTTGCGGCTACCGCGCCAAGCTCGACAAGGTGCTCGCGATGCAGAACATCCGTCCCGGCCACATCACCGAGTTCTCGAGCGTCGAAGCCATCAAGCAATGCGTATGCGCCGGAATGGGCCTCGCCCTTCTGCCTGCCATCGTGGTCGCGCGCGAGCTTCGGCAGAATCAGTTCAAGGCTCTCCACTGGAACGGGCCCTCGCTCGACATCGGAACCCACGTCCTCTGGCACAAGGACAAGTGGCTTTCGCCAGCAATGACGGCGTTCCTGGAACTCATCAAAGCCCAGGTAGAGCATGCTGAAGCCAGCGACCGCTCCTGGCACATCCAGGGCACGTTCGCGGATTAACTATGCGCAAACGGTCCCGGTCGTTTTCTGTTAGTTTCTGATTCCTGCGACCTCGAACCGATACTGTCCAGCTGGAAGTTCGAACGCGTTATTGACCTTCTTCACCAATGGGCTCTTGTTCACTGCAACGCCCTCGAGTTTCCAACCTGCTGCTTCCGCAGGTGTCAATTCCAGCCGCCCCGTGGTATTTGCAGGAAGCGTCACGTTCCACTCCGCCGCAGTTCCCTTCACCGTCCAACCCGACTTGATCTCGCCATACGACGACGCATAGCTGAACTCCAGTGGCGACAGCCGCACATCGAACACCGGGTGCAGGACCACCGTGTGAAATCCCGCGTCAAGCGGCGACGCGTCCACACCGGCTGCGTAGCGGTAGATCCAGTCCGCAACCGCCCCATAGGCGTAGTGGTTGTATGAATTCATCTGCGGATCGCCGATCATCTGGTCGCCGTTCCAGCGCTCCCATGTCGTCGTACCGCCATGTTCGATCACGTAACCCCACGATGGCATCCCGGTGTTGAGCAAGACGTCATACGACAGTTTCCGGTGTCCAGTCTTGGTCAGCTCTTCGAGAAGATAAGGCGTTCCCACAAAGCCTGTATTCAGGAGACCATGATTGTCGGCTATCTTCTTCGCCAGCCGTCCTGCTACAGCCCCGCGCATTTCATCAGGAACAAGATTCATATGCAGGGCAAGGACATATCCTGTCTGCGTATCGCCGGCTTTCGACTTCGCGTCGGGATTGTTGATATCGCCGAAGGGCGATGTGTCGTTGTCAGCACCCGGAACGTATCCGCCCTTCTCGACGAATTTCTTTTCAAACGCGGCGCGGATCTTTGCCTCCAGCTTCGCGTAGTGCTCTTCCTCCTCAGCGCGACCCGTCGCGTGCGCCATCTGCCGCATCATGTCAACGTCGTATGCCCAGTATGCTGTGGCCACAATGTCTTCCTTCGTCCGTCCCTCTAGCGAAAGCCAGTCGCCAAAAGGCGTTCCGGAATTGTTATGCCAGATGCCGTCGGGATTGGTCTCGTCGATGGCATCGACGTACTTTCGCATCGCCTGCCAGTTTTCGTCGATCACCATCGTGTCGCCGGTCTGGATCCACGAGGTCCACGGGATGATTACGCCCGCATCGCTCCACGCGGCGCCCGTTCCCATGTGCGGCTTGGAAGTTCCCGGGGCATAGATGCCGTAATAAGGCGTGCCGACCTGCGTTCCCCGCAGATCCGCGGAGAACTTCCGCGTGAACGACGCAAGGTTTGCATTGTATGCAGCCGCTCTCCAGAACACCTGCGCATCCGCCGACCATCCGAGGCGCTCGTCCCGCTGCGGACAATCTGTCGGAACTCCTACGAAGTTCGACCGCTGCCCCCAAAGGATGTTGCTCCAGAGCTTGTTGATCATCTCGCTGCCAGTCTTCAGCTTCGTGGTAAACGGAAAGTCCGTGTGCAGCACCAAAGCAGTCACGTTCTTCGGCTGAGGAGCAGTTTTCAAACCTGTGACCTCAAGATAGCGAAAGCCGTGAAACGTGAAGTGCGGATAGAGTATTTCGTTTTCCTGTCCCGCAAGAATGAAATGATCCGTGACTTTTGCAGTGCGAAGATTTTCGGTATACAAAGTTCCATCCGGATTCAGGACCTCTCCGGCGCGTACCTGCACATCGGTTCCCGCCGGGCCAGATACGGTCAGCCGCTCTACCCCCGCCAAATTCTGTCCGAAGTCGTAGATGAAAACGCCGGGCCTGGGTTCGGTCATCTTGGGATCGCTCAGTATTTGACTTACCCGAATCTGCTCAAAATCCTGTGCCTCGATCTTTATCTCTTTTGGCTGGACGATCTGGACGGCTTCGAATGCCGAGGCTCCGCCCATCTCTGACTGCGCGCCAGTGGTCGCGGCAGCATCGCGGTTTGGCTGCAATCTCCGCAGATCCTGAGACTCCCCGTCATACAGCTCAGAACTGATGATGTGCGACGGCCTGCCCTTCCAACTCGCATCCGTGTTGATCCACTCTACGCTGCCGTCCTGATGCTCGATCCGCAACTGCGCACGGAGGGCCGGGGGTGTATCGCCATAGTTGTTCGCCTGCTGTAGCCACTCCAGCGAAGTCGAATACCATCCGGGCGCGAGCAGGGCTGTTATCTGGTTATTTCCGCTCTTGACCTGGTTTGTCACATCGTACGTCTGGTACAGCACGCGATAGCGGAAATCCGTCCAGCCCGGAGCCATCCACGCCATGTGCTCAGCGTCCAGCGGAGAACCGTTCAAATAAATCTCGTAGGCGCCAAGCGCAGTTGCATAGAGCCGAGCGGATTTTATCGAACTGCCCGCATCAAACTCCTTCTTCAGCTCCTTCACGCTCTCGGGAATCCAGGGGTGAACGACGCTAATGTCATCGGAATCCTTCGCCGGCTGCCACACCACGGCATTCTTCCAGGTCCCATCATCGAACGCCTTCGCCTCCCATCCCGATGCGGGCTCACTCGCACTCTTCCACTGCTGGTCGCTGACAACAGCCGAAGATGTTCCATCTGCATACAGCAGCACTAACGTTGCAACCATCGGTGGAGCGTCCTTGCGGTCTTTCTCGCCGTACTTGTCGATGTAGTGAACGCTCTCGATGGCGAGCGTGCTTTTACCTTGCGTGATCTGCCCGGTCACATCCGCGCGCACAAATTTTTTCCAGGGCAGATGTTTGTATGCCGGAAATGCCGCTGCGTTCAGAACCTTGTCGCCATTCACCCAGGCTGAGACGGTATCTTCGGCCGTTGCGAACAGCACTGCCTGCTTCACGGGCTTGTCCACATCAACATTGGTTCGATACGAGAACTTCTGCTCGCTGTCGGGTTTGCCGGGTGCCGCTCCCGGATTCGCGATCCACTTGGCAGGCGCCTTGCGCTCGGCAGCTTCCTCGGGAGTCTCCCATCCAATCCAAGCTGCCTTCCATCCGCTTTGATCGAGAAGACCCGTGTCCCACGAACTGGCCGCGCTCGACGGATATTCCTTGCCGTCAGCTCCCCACGCGCTCACCCGCCAGAAGTACTGGGTACTCGGCTTTACCGCAGGCCCCGCATACTTCACGTTCATCGACTGCCCCGATGTCACCTTTCCGCTGTCCCAGACATCCGCTTTGCCTGCCGCCAGAAGTTCCGGAGTGGTCGCAACCGTCAGGCGATAGGCAGTCTGTTTCGCGCCACGCGTCGAATCGCCCAGTTCCCACGAAAATCGCGGTGTCGGATCGTCGATCCCCAACGGCTTGTCGAGATTGTCCACCTGCAAATGGACAGGTCCCGTCTGTCCGCCTGCCGTCAATGTCGCTGTCACACAAATCGCCGCAAGCATCCTGTTCGCAAATCGCATGCCCGAACCCCCTCTTTCCCAGAACCAGCAGTATATGCGGCTAAGTGCATCTCCCATAAGGCGGATGTGATTTAAGCGGTAAGATTGCGAGGGAATCTCTATGCAACGACCACTCAGCCTTTCCTCCGACGACTTCCGCGCGCTGGCTCATTCCCTTTCCGACTTCACTGCCGACTACCTTGAGCGCCTTCCCACTATTCGCGCCTATCCCGAAGACATCAACGGCGCCGCGATCGAAAAGCTCTTCTCCGGCGACATCCCGCTCGATGGCCTCGGCGGCGCGGCCTTCGATCTGCTCCCCGAGGTCTTCGAGAATTCGCGGCCTGCTTGTCCACGCTTTTTCGGATATGTTTTCGGATCCGGCGAGCCCATTGCCGCACTCGGGCAGTTCGCTTCGGCGGTCCTACACCAGAATGCCACTGCCTGGCGCTCCGGGCCGTCCGCCAACGCCATCGAGCGCACCGTTGTTCGCTGGCTGGCTTCTGCGATCGGTTGCGAAGGATTCAGCGGCAGCCTCACCCTTGGCGGATCATCCGCAAATCTCATGGGCCTCTGCATGGCGCGCGAGGCGAAGGCACCCGCAAACCAGGCTGGCGTTCGCGGCGGAGTTGTCTATTGCTCGGCTGAAGCTCACATGTCGAACACAAAGGCCGCAGCGCTGCTCGGTCTCGGCCACGATTCCGTCCGCCTCATTCCCGTGGACGACGCATTCCGAATGCGCACCGACATTTTGCGCGAGACCATCCAGCGAGATCTCAACTCCAGCCTTAAACCTGTTGCAGTCGTCGCCAGCGCCGGAACCACAGCCACGGGCAGCATTGACCCCATCCGCGAGATCGCCGGCATCTGCCGCGAGTACGGCCTCTGGCTTCACATCGATGGAGCTTTCGGCGCGCTTGCCTCGCTCGCCATCCCTCAGGCCTTCGATGGAATCAACCTCGCCGACTCCATCTCGCTCGACCCGCACAAGTGGCTCTATCAGCCAACGGGCTGCGGCTGCCTTCTCTATCGAGATCCCACGGATGCGCGCCGGGCTTTCTCACACTCCGGCGATTACGCGCGTTCCCTCACCAATGACCCCATAGAAGGCTTCGCGTATTTCGAAGAATCTCTCGAACTCTCGCGCCCGTTTCGAGCCCTCTCGCTCTGGCTCTCGCTTCGCTTTTTCGGGCTGCGCGCCTTCCAGCAATCGATCAGCGACGACCTCCATCTCGCCCAGGTGCTCGCTCAATTTATCGATGCCGAACCAAAACTTGAGCGCCTTGCCCCCGTGGCCCTCAGCGCCGTCTGCTTTCACTACACCGACTCGTGCAGCGATCTCGACGATCTCAATCGCCGTATCCTCGAACGCGTCATCCGCCGCGGTCGAGTCTATATCTCCAATGCCACCATCCACGGCCACTTCGCTCTCCGTGCCTGCATCGTCAATCACCGCACCACAGAGGCTGACGTCCACGCCGTCGTCACCGAAGTGCTTGCCGCCGCGGGCGAACTCACGTGAGCAGTATAGTAACGGAATGACAAAGGCCGGCAAGTCAGGCGACTCACCGGCCCGGGGTAAAATTGCCTCGGATTCTTATTCCCGATCCGCGTCTCTCCGCGTAGTTTCAAACAAGAACCAGTGCCGCCGTTCCGCCTGGTCTATCCAATTCTCCAACAGACTGGCCGTCGCAACGTCCTCGCCCTCATCACACAGATTGTGGGTCTCGCGCATGCTCTGGATCAGTTGCCGCTCGTTGTCCCTCAACTCAGCCAGCATGTCCTCAGGAGTGACATACTGCGCATCGTTGTCGGAGATTCGCTGCAGCTTCGAGATATTTCCAATCGAGCGGATCGTCGTGCCGCCGATTTTTCTCACTCGCTCGGCAATGTCATCTGTCATTGCAAACAGCTGATCCGCATGCTCATCCAGCAGCAGATGATAGTCGCGGAAATGCCTCCCGCTCATATGCCAGTGGAAATTCTTCGTCTTGATGTAAAGGCTGAACACATCCGCCAGCAGCGCATTCAGCGCGCCAGCGATGCCTTTAACGTCCTTGGCTTCGAGATCGGTTGGGGTTGCCAGCGGAGCCTTCTGCCGTTCCACAAGTTCCTGCGTAGGTGCCATGGGTCTCTCCTCAGGCTCTAAGATGACTACGGCAGATTACGGTTGTAACAATTCCCCAAAAACCTTTCATACCCCGCACAATCTTCCGAGGATAATTTGTTCCCACATGGTGACGAGCTTCCGGCGCTGGTTGCGTCGAGGTGCGGTTGCCCAGCCTCCGAAATGGGCGCTACAGGCAGCGTCCGAAGCAACATTGCTGCAGCGTGATTGTCAGAAGGAATCTGCAGTCTTCACCAGCGATACATGATGAAGTGATCGAGATACAGCGTCGACGATCCGCTGGAGCCGATGCCATCAACCTGGAAATTGGCCACCAGCGATCCGAGAGCCCACCCAAGCGAAAATTCGGCGTTCACCGTCTGATTGATGGGCGCCTCCACTCCATCGAACCATACGGAGTGAAAGGTCACATTGCCGGAATCATCGCGTGAAGTTCTGATCTGAATGTGGTGCCACGTGTCTCGCGTCCACTTCGACGCATTGCATGGAGAGGCTGACTTGACCCACTTGATTTGCGGCTGGGTCGGGGTTCCGACATTCGAGGTGAATTCCCAGGTGTTTGTATATCCGGAGCATTGGAACGCGTAAATGACCGTGTTGCCGTTTCGCATCACCTGGTTGTTATCCATTTCCAGGTTGCTGAGAGTGCTGCCCGAAGAGATCCAGACGTGAGCGTCGTAAAGAAAGTTCTTCGCGTCCGTGTCATTGGCATAGGAGACGGAATAGAGCTCTCCACCGGCATTCGTGAAGGTGGTATGTATCTTGGCCGCCTGCCCGCTGAGCGAAGGATCGCTAACCAGCGTCATGGACCCTGAAGATGTGCCGGGTGTGCCCGAGTCATGTTTGATGCGCCAGGTGGGAAGTAGCTGAATCTCCTTTTCCGCGATTGCATACGAGGGCACCGACGGGCCGTTATTCGCCGCTGAGATCACGTAGCTCGCCTGGGCAAGCCCGCTGTTTGCATACCCCGGCGCCGCGGTGATCGCCTTCAGCGTCATCGAACTTGAGATTGTGACCGGAGCCGAATAGAGGTTGGAAGATGTTGATGGCGCGGAGCCGTCTGTCGTGAAGTAGATCGTCGACTGCGCCGTCGCGGACGAAAGCGACACGGATTGCGCGCTCGAGTAGGTTCCCGCCGGCACGGAGAACAAAGGAGTGGCGGCGGTCGCGGTTGCGGCAGTTGTGGTGGGGCTCGAGGCGACGTTGATATTCATCAAAACTTCGCTGCTCACATCTTGACCTGAACACGTCACGTGCAATACGTGCGGTCCGGGCTTCGCCGTCACTTTGACGTTGAAGGATATGGGCTCAACAACCGCCTGTCCGTCGTCAATTGAATATGCCATGGAGACTGCGGGATGAGTTGCGCAGGTTGCCGCGCTGGCAGTGATTGTAAAAGGCGACGTCACGTCAGCTCCATCGAGCGGCGCCGCGACTTTGATGCCAGAGGTCAGTTTCGCAGTGACGGATTTTGGTGGAATGGCGCATCCCGTGACTGCCAACGTAATTAGGAGGCCTGTCAGCCTGAAGGCTGTATTCGGGCTCGATATCGGAGACGGGCCGTTCTGCTTCTGAACAGCCGGCCGAGCGCAAGATTGCGGGCTCAAAGGCGCTGTTGCCCTCGCACTGACACAAGTTTTCGCACCAGACTGCATCCGGGCTCCCACTTACGAGCTAGATCAGGGTGCTAAAGAAATGCAGTATCGGCTGGACCTTACCGAGTGCCTCGCGATCGCGAGACGTGAGCCTGTTCTTTCACTTGACGAGTGGGCCAGACCCATAACCACTCATCGACGAACAACTAAATGGATTAGTTGGCAACCAGAATACCGAGTGCACAGCTATATAGGAAGCCCACGAGCATGATCTCGAATTACTGAGGTAATTCGAGATGCGAGCGCTAACTCTGATCAGCGAGACGCTTGGAGCCATGCATCTTGTGTTTGCGTCGTAGGTGCTCACCCATCTGTGCTCATCTAAACGACGACCTGCCTCAGTTCCACCTTCTTAGTACGGATCGTGATTGCGGCCGGTGTCAGTTCTGCTCCATCCCAGCCTTCTTTGAAGGCCTCAATCTTGATCTCGCCCGCGTCTTTGTTCGCCTGCACAATGACCTGCGCGAGCCCATTGAACAGCGATCGTCTGGGCTCTTTGTCGCTCTCCTGGCAATTCGGATCGCCGTTTCCAACGCCGATCAGCGCGCCGGCCCCTGTCACCTTGAACCCAATGTGATCGCCCGCCAGCGGATCGAGCCGTCCTTGCTTATCGAGCCCTTCTACCTTGATGACGGCGATGTCTTCTCCATCAGCATTGATCTCGGTGCGATCGACGCTCAGCTTTATCGCCGCCGCCGGGCCCGTCGTCTCACGCTTGTCTGTCAGCACGACCTTGCCGTCTTTGCTGCCGCGCGCCTCAATCGAACCCGGCTCGTATTTCACCTTCCACTGCGCATGCCCAAAGCGAGGAATTTTCTGCCCACCCTGGCTCTTCCCGTTCACGAAGAGCTCTACTTCATCCAGGTTCGAGTACACCCACACGGCAATCTCATCGCCCTCGCGTCCGGTCCAATTCCAGTGCGGGAACACGTGCACCACGGGTTCCTTGCCCCACCATGCTTTGTAGTAGTAGTAGTTGTCCTTCGGATAACCGCACAGATCGACGATGCCGAATTGCGAGTTGATCGAGGGCCATCCATATGGCGTCGGCTCTCCGCGATAATCGAACCCCGTCCAGGCAAACCCGCCCGTGGACCAATCGCGCTCGCCGTAGTACTTCCACCAGTCCTCGGCTGTCTCGCCCCACGGAACCACGCCGTCATACGAGTTCACCGTGTTGCGCAGCTTATCTGAACTGTACATACCGCGAGTCGCAATCGCACTTGATGTCTCCGACCCATAGATCGGCCGATTCGGAAAATCCTTGTGATACGACTCCGGGTTCTTCAGGTTGTAGTTGAACCCCAGAACGTCGAAGGCGTCCGAGATTCCCTGGCGATTGTCTCCATTTACGGCAGCAGAAACCACGCGGGTGGGATCGAGCTCGTGACAACGCCTCACCATCTCTGTCGCAATTTTCTTGCCCTGCTCGGCCATCGGCCCCTGCAGCAGGAACTCCTCATTGCCCACCGACCACATGATGATCGACGGCGAATTCCGATAGCGCTTGATCATCACTTCGAGTTGCGCCATGCCTTCAGGATTCGAGCTCATCTGCCGCGTCTCGCACATCATCATCATCCCCATGCGGTCGCACGCATCCACCCACTCCGGCGTCGGCATATTGTGCGAAGTGCGCACCGCGTTCCCGCCCATCTCGCGCAACACTGCCAGGCGGAACCACTGCATCGCATCCGGCAGTGCAGCGCCGATGCCCGCGTGATCCTGATGATTGCAGGTGCCCATGATCTTCACTTGCTTCCCGTTAAGCAGGAACCCCTTGTCCGCCGTGAACTTCGCGGTCCTTACGCCAAAGCTCACGCGCTCCGCATCGCGCGTCTTCCCGCCGGCCTCTACCGTCACAACCGCCTGATATAGATTCGGAGTCTCCACCGACCACAGGGACGTATTCGGCAGCTTCGCCGTCGCCGTGAACGTCGCGCTTCCATCCGCGCCCGCCTGCTGCGCTGCAGACTCTGCTGTGGCCACCGTCTTCCCCGCGGCATCCACGATCTGCCATTTCACCGTGGCTTGCTCGGCCTTGTCTCCATCGTTCTGCACCACGGTCGCGAGCGTCAGGGTTGCTGCGGTCCCGCTCATCTCAGAGCGCACGTAGCTCTCCCACTTTCCCAGGTGCAGGGAGTCCATTTTAGACAGCCACACATGCCGGTAAATCCCCGCGCCCTCGTAGAACCATCCATCGCCGAAGCTCGCATCCACGCGCGCCACGATGTAGTTTTTGTTCCCGTAGCGCAGAAAATCAGTCAGATCAAACCGGAATGGCGCGTACCCGTTGTTGTTTCTGCCGATGAAGCATCCGTTCACGAAGACGATCACGTCGCGAAACGCGCCGTCGAACTCCACCCAGATACGCCGGCCAAGATCACTCTGCGGAATATCGAACTCGCGCCGGTACCATCCGACGCTCGTCTCCGGATAGCGCCTGCCCAGCGGCTTGAACCCGTGCGACTCAAGTTCCTTGTCGCGCACAAACGGCAACTCCACTGCCCAGTCATGTGGCAAATTCAAGGACCGCCACTTCGAGTCGTCGAACTTTTCCTTCGCGAACTTGAAGTCTCCGGTCTTCGCGAAGTCTCCCTGGCTCATTCCAAAGTCGAGGTCCTTCGCTGGATCCTGGCCGTCTCCAAACTTGAATTTCCAGCCAAAGTCGAAGAGAAGATGCTCGCGCGGGGCAACCGCCGACAGTGCCTCCGCGGAATCCGACATCACCGTGGCCGTGCGGCCCCACGCTGACCGCGCCGTCAAAGAAGCAGCTGAAAATCCCAAGCCGGAAACAAGCAAATCGCGCCGCGAAAAACCGGACATATACTTCCTCTTTCCTGGGCTCGCGATAATCCCTTGCCGCGAGCAAAGCGAAAATATAAACCTGCGGCCGCCAAAAGTAAACGATTTCACGTATCGATCGGAAGGCAGTCGCGGCTGTTGCTCGCGGCCTCGCGGGGGCCGCAATCCTCATCGCTCCAATGTGATAGATTCAATGAGTACGACTACTCAGACTGCCGCCGCACTCCCGCGCAGCAGTTGTCTGCCCAGTCAATGGAGAGGTGGCCGAGTGGTTGAAGGCGCACGCTTGGAAAGCGTGTTTAGGGGAAACTCTAACGTGGGTTCGAATCCCACCCTCTCCGCCAGTAATGCTTCCTTACTTTTGAATTCCAAATGATCTGTGGAAGGTCCTCGGCGTGTGCGTGGACTCGCATAAACTTCGAGCATGGACCCTACCATCCGCGCGAAGTTCGACACTGCGTACATGGAGTTTCAGCGGTGGACTTCAAGTACTTTCGGAACGGCCAAGGTGCAAACGGAAGAGGAAGGCAACTTCCTATCTACTGTAACCGCGCTTTGTTACGGGGCTGACCAGAACTATAAGGCCTTGTGTCAAGCGTACGACCAACAAGATCAAACCAGGGTTGCTTGGGCATGCCGCAATCTGATGGAGATCGCTATCTACGCGAAGTTCGCCTTAGAATCAAAGAAGAACGCAGAAGAGTTTGCTGCCGACCGTTTGATCGACGGGCGGACATTACTCTAGCTCTTCAGAAGATAGTTGCAGAGTTGAACCCACAGCACCCCGATCCCGACCTCGACGCTAGCTTAAAGAGCATCGAGCAGCAGATGGCTTCTGAGGGCGTAACACGAACACAGTTCTTGAGGATCGGCTACCTCGCAAAACAGGTTGGCCTCAAGGATGAGTATGAAAATCTGAATCTTGTGTGTTCGAAATTTGTTCACCCGACGGCATGGTCCCTCTTTGCGTTTGACGAACTGCCATCCAAATTGCCTGCATCTGGAGAAATCCTCTTCGCCTACGGGGCCAAGTATCTCGCGACGGTGCATGCGGAGATCAGACCGCACGTGAAAAAGTACGGCTTTCGCCACAAGGCGTAGTGATCTTCCCTGGCTTCCTCGTTTCGCTCGTAGTTAAATGTACCTCGGAAACAATTCGTTCATCACAAGCATGAATGCGTATTCCCAGAAACGAGGTGCCCTGTTGCAGAGACGATCATTCCTCAAGATTGCGTCCGGCTCGGCCGTAACTCTCGCCTGCTCCCCCCGGCTGAATGGTTCAACGGATCGCACGGTCATGACCGTGCGCGGTCCCATCAGCTCAAGCCAGTTGGGCATCACATTGTCCCATGAACACCTACTGGCAAATTTTCAGCCTCTTGCTGATCGCCAGAAGAAGCCCTGGACTTACGATCTCGATGAAGTTGTCAGAGTCACCCTTCCCTACCTGCAGCAGATAAAGAAGCTCGGCTGCCGTACCTTTGTTGATTGCACCGCTGTTGCGCTTGGAAGAGATCCTCGTCTCTTGAAACGGCTCTCTCAGGAGTCCGGTCTCAACATTCTCACCGTGACGGGCAACTATGCGGCAATTGATGCGAAGTTCTTGCCGCCCTACGTCTTCACCGATTCCGTCGATGCACTCGCGCAGCGCTGGACCACCGAAGCAAAGAGCGGGATTGAGGGAACAGGTATTCGCCCCGGTCTCATCAAACTCGGCTTCAATGGCGGACCGCTCACAGACGCGGAACAAAAGCTCATTCGTGCGGCCGCAATCACGCACCGCAAAACCGGCTTGACGATCGGCGCCCACACCGGAGCCGCCGTTTCGGCCTTTGAACAGCTGTCGGAACTAAAGAAGGCCGGAATCCACCCCTCGGCCTGGATCTGGATTCATGCACAAAACGAACCCGACCACTCGCAACATATCAAGGCCGCGCGTACTGGCGCATGGATCTCCTTCGACGGGATAAGTCCTGACTCGTTGACGAAACATGTCGACCTTGTGAAGCGGATGAAGGACGAAGGCCTGCTACACCGAGTGCTCGTATCTCAAGACGCAGGTTGGTATCACGTCGGTGAGGGGCACGGCGGCACTTTCCGCACGTTCAGCACCGTGTTCACCGAATTTATCCCGGCCCTTCACGCAGCCAAATTCACCCAGACTGAGATTCACACACTGTTCAATGAGAACCCTGCCAACGCCTTCTCCATATCTGCCCGGACAATCCACACGTGAAACGCCACTGATGATCAGTCGAAAAACTTTAGCTAGCTCCGCCAACGGCGAACTGCTACGCCTTTTCTCTTACTTCCCGCTCCTCGCAAATCTCCCAAAGCTTTTCGACGTTATAGTGTGGCTGGAAGATTGCACGAGCCTTATAGGTGAACCACTCGCGCGTGCGGTGCTCCATGCTGGTAAGGATGCATTTGAAGGCCGTCTGCACGATCTCCGAGTTGTTCATGTGCGGAGATAGGAACCAGCGACGCGTGTACTGCTTCTCTACGTCGCCGCCAAGTGTGTCGGCTTCCAGGTACCACGCTTGCAGATACACTTCGCCACGGCCGTCAACCAGTACAGTGAATTCGTAGCCGGGATATCCGCAGCGGGATACCGTATCGATGGCATTTTGAATCCACGGCTGTGTGTGGCTCGAAGTATTCGGTGGCCGATCAAGTTCTGCTCCAGTCTGCTCTCGATTATTCATGTAGCCTCTGCTTTCAGTTCTTCCGGCAAGAATCCGCGCTGTCAAAACCATCACCCGGCGACGACCTGATCATCCGTCGGGAGCCTGGGGCTCACACCCCTTACACCGCCGGGCACCCGTCAAAATGCGTCAAGAATGTATTTCCCTTATACCCCAGGTACTTGATTCCGATCTTGCTCGTGAAGAATCCATCCGCAGTCATGCTTCGCAACAAGTTGAAGAACTCCACGGCGTCTTTCAACGATTCATCCGTGTCCGCATTCTTTCGGAACGCAATCAGATCCAGAATCTCTTTCTGCTGCGCCTGCGCACACTCGAGATACGCCTTTCCGTAACGCGTTTTGCATGTGGCGTCGAGCCACTTGATCCCGCCGCCCAGCGTTGCCTGGTACTCTTCGTTCTCACTCGTCAGCAGATCGATAAACTCGGGCGCGCCTCCTTCGACTGCTCCACCAGAATCCACGTCCGCCGGAATAATCGTTTCGCACAGCGTCTGCAGTGTCTTGTATCCATGCGCATCGAAGTACTTGGGCGCATACGCACCCGCGCTCGCTTTCTCCGCCTGGATCAGATGGTGCGCCGTCTCTGCAGCCTCGAGCGGTATAACCCGCATCACCGAACCTGCAACGGCTCCCATGGTCAGCGACTTCAGAACTGCACGACGTGTTATAGCATCTGTACTCATCTAGATCTCCATCTTCTTCGCTTGATCGAGCAGATACTCTGAAGTTTTCCACGCCAGCGCCATGATGGTCAGCGTTGGATTTTTATCCGGATTCGTCACGAACGGCCCGGCATCGGCCACAAACAGATTCTTCACCTCATGGGCCTGGCAATTTGCATTCAGCGCAGACGTCTTCGCATCGTTGCCCATCCGCACCGTTCCAAGCTCATGGATGATCGCGCCTCCCGTTGCAATCGAGTTTGACTGCTGCTGTACATCGCCGCTCGGCTTCGAATGACGTCGCGCTCCCACCAGCACCGTCCCGCCCCCGGCTTCAATGATCTGACGGAACGTCTGCTGCATATCATCCGCCATCTTGAGCTCGTTCTCTCCCCACTTCCAGTGGAAGCGCAGCACCGGAATTCCCCACTTATCCTTCACCTCCGGATCGAGTTCACAGAAGCTGTCTGCATTCGGAATCATCTCGCCGCGACCGCTGAATCCAATGAACGATCCATACACACTGCGGCACTTCTGTTTCAGGCTGGCTCCGTAGCCCTCCTCGGTCTCGCATACATAATCGAACTCGCCCACGCCCGGCATGTTCCGTCCGCCGCCAAACTCGATGTGGTACCCGCGCAGGAATTCGTTCTTCTGGCCGAACCGCCACCACGGCATGTAGAGATGCATTCCGCCGACACCATCGTGGTTATGCGCCGGCATCTTCTCAAGCTGCGGGAAATACCCTACAAGGTCGCTTCCTACTGAGTCCGTTAAATTCCGCCCCACAACTCCGGATCCATTCGCAATTCCATTCGGAAAACTGGCCGACTTCGAATTCAACAGCAGGCGCGCGCTCTCGCAGGCGCTGGCCGCCACCACTACGGCCTTTGCATAGACGCGCTGCTCCGCCTTGGTGTTCTTGTCGATGTAGGACACAGCTTCAGCTTTGCCGTCCGTACCGACAATGATCTCCCGCGCCATGGCATTTGCAATCATCGTAAGCCGCCCGGTCGCCGCTGCCGGAGGAATCATTACCTGGCTCGAACTGAAATTCGAAGCCGTTCTGCATCCTCGACCGCACTGCGCGCAGTAGTGGCAGGCATCGCGCCCATTCAGCGGCTTGGTCAGAATCGCCATCCGCGAGGGGATGCAGGTAATGTGCAGCCGGTCGCACGCCTTCTTCACCAGTGTCTCGGTGCACCGCGGCCTCGGAGGCGGCTGGAAAATTCCATCCGGAGCGTTCGGCACATTTTCCTTCGATCCGAAAACGCCGATGTAGGACTCGACCTTGTCGTAGTAAGGCGCAAGATCCTCGTAGCTGATCGGCCAGTCATCACCCATTCCGTCGGTTGAGTGCGCTCTGAAGTCCGCCGGTCCGAACCGCAGGGCGATGCGGCCCCAGTGATTCGTCCGGCCGCCCTCAATGCGCGACCGGAACCAGCGAAAGCCCGAGCCCGGGGCGGTAGTGTACGGTTCGCCTTCGATCTCCCAGAAGCCGTTCTTCGCCATGAACTCGTCGCCGATCCCGCGCTGCCTTCCGCCCAGGCCAACGCCGCGATGCGGCAGCTGGTATGGCCACATGTGTTCCTTGAAGTCCTTGTCAGGATCGAGCCGGGGCCCCGCCTCCAGCAGCACAACATTCAGCCCGCCTTCGGTCAGCACCTTTGCAGCGGTACCACCGCCCGCACCCGACCCAACGATGCAGACGTCATAAACCTTCTTAGCCGGCCCCAATTGCAGCATGCGATTTGATCTCCAGGGAAATAGGGATGTCAGCGATCGACACAACTATACCGTTCTCCATCCAGTGACTGTCATCTCGAGTCCACGGGCCCCACGAGTTGTCATGAGCGTGGGGTGGTGAGCGAAGGATCTGCTTTTTGTTCCGAATTCTCTCGGCTATCCATGAGCCATGGCTCAGCTCCTAGCCTGGGTACGGAAAGGGAGAAGACCCCGAAAGCCAAACCGCGGTAATCATTACACCGACGGCGTGGAGATTTCTGCAGCACCACGAACCCACCAACCCACAAGGGATACTATGTACCCTGGACAGCTCAGGAAGGCCCCATGCCCGTCAAAACCATCATCGAGCCATTCCGCATCAAGAGCGTTGAACCCATCCGCTGGACTACCCGCGCCCAGCGCGAACAACTCCTCAAAGCCGCGCACTACAATCTCTTCCTTCTGCACGCTGACGATGTCCTCATCGACCTCCTCACCGACTCCGGCACCGGCGCCATGTCCACGCACCAGTGGGCCGCCGTCATGGAAGGCGACGAGAGCTACGCCGGCAGCCGCAGCTTCGATCGCTTTCGCTCGTCCGTGCAGGACATCGTTGGTTATTCGCACGTCATCCCGACCCACCAGGGGCGCGCCGCCGAGCGCATCCTGTTCGGCGTCACCTGCAAGAAGGGCGATGTCGTGCCCAACAACACCCACTTCGACACCACGCGAGCCAACGTCGAATTCGTTGGCGCAGAAGCAGTCGACCTGCTCATTCCGGAGGGCCGCCAGCCCTCGCTCAGCTATCCCTTCAAAGGCAATATGGATATCGCTGCGCTTGAAGCGCTCATTGCGCGCGTCGGCCGCGAGCGCGTGCCCCTGGTCATGCTTACGGTCACGAACAACTCCGGCGGCGGCCAGCCAGTTTCGATGGAAAATGTGCGAGCCGTAAGCGCCGTCTGCAAGCGCCATAATATTCCGCTTTATTTCGACGCATGCCGCTTCGCTGAGAACGCCTGGTTCATCAAGCTGCGCGAACCCGGATACGAAAATAAAACTCCAAAAGAAATAGCTCAAGAGATGTTCCGCTTCGGCGACGGCTGCACGATGTCCGCAAAGAAAGACGGCATGGCCAACATTGGCGGCTTTCTCTGCACCAACAACGACATCCTCGCGCAACAAGAAAAGGATCTCCTCATCCTCACCGAGGGATACCCAACTTACGGTGGTCTCGCCGGACGAGATCTCGAAGCTATTGCCGTCGGTATTCAGGAGGCTCTGCAGGAGGATTACCTTCGCTACCGCATCGCCTCCACCGCTTATCTCGGCAACCACATCTCAGCCGGCGGAGTTCCTATCGTTCAGCCCCCCGGCGGACACGCGATATATATTGACGCGCGCGCATTCCTTCCGCAGATTCCAGTCGACCAGTTCCCTGGCGTCGCCCTCGCCGCTGAACTTTATCTCGAAGGAGGCATTCGGTCTGTAGAGATCGGAACGCTCATGTTCGCTGGTGCGGCGCAGATGGATCTAGTACGGCTGGCAATGCCCCGGCGGGTTTACACCCAGAGCCACGTTGACTATTTAGTTGAAGTAATTCTTGAGGTCTATCGCAAACGCGAGTCAATCCGTGGCATGCGAATCAGCTATGAAGCGCCATTCCTGAGGCACTTCACCGCGCATCTCGAACCCTTATAAATCAGCTGAGATGTTAGCGGTAATCTACTGATAAGCAAAGAGATAATTGCAGTATATTTCTGCAGCCCCATCCAGCAGCTTTCCACGGAAGTTTCGATTGACAACCCTATGCATTATGTCCGAATCTATAGGCGAATAAAAGGCGAAAGTTGCTCCACGATATGCCTCCCTCCGCCGCACTTCGACAGCAGATCGAGACCGAGTTTCAGCAGCGCTACCCTTCCGTCCTCACGCCTGCTCCGAAAACCATTCGCGAGGTCCTACCCACCGGCATTGCTCTCATCGATGAACTTCTCAATGGAGGAATTCCTGTAGGCGCTATCACTGAGCTCACAGGCCCAGCCTCCTCCGGCCGCACCAGCATCGCCATCTCCACACTCGCCCAGCGAACGCGCGACGGGTCTGTCTGCGCATGGATCGACGCCAAAGACTCTCTCGACCCCGAATCCGCGGCAGCCAGCGGAGTCTCTCTTGACCGCCTGCTCTGGGTTCGCTGCACTGAAAAGACCGGAAACAAACCCGTACATTCGCAATCACGGAAAGCTCGGAACACACCGCACTGGACGCGTCTCGATCAGGCTCTGCGCGCTACCGATCTACTGCTCCAGTCGGGAGGCTTCGCATCTATCGTGCTCGACCTGGCTGACGAGTCCATTGAGCACGCCCGTCGCATTCCACTAGCCACCTGGTTCCGCTACCGCCAGGCGGCGGACCGCACCCGATGCAGTCTCCTCGTACTTGGCAAAGCCCCGTTCGCCCAATCCAGCGCCGCAGTCGTACTTGAGTGCCGCCAGGGCGATGTCGATTCCGCCTCAGGCACGGTCATTCGCAACTTCTCATACATAGTTCAGCGACAGCGCGAACGCTTTTCGCATATCACTTCCATTGACAGAAAACCTCCTGCTTCCACCTGGACAGCCCAGGCCGCGTGGGAGGCCGCGAAACGCGCATGAAGCCCGATCCGTTGTACGCCGCAATTCACGTATCGGAATTCCCCGCGCAATCCATTTTGCGCCTTAGGCCCGATCTGCAATCCATCGCGGTCGTCATTCTCGCGGGCTCGCCGCCTCAGGAGCGCGTCTGCGCTCTCAACGCCCATGCCCGCAAAAGAGGCGTCGTTGCTGGTATGACGCGCCTCGAAGTCGAAGAGCTTGGCAGCATCCACATCCACTCTCAATCGGCTGAAACTGAATCCGCAGCCCGTTTAGTTCTCCTCGAAACCCTCTCACAATTCTCTCCCCGAATCGAAGAAGTCTTTGTATCCAACGCCTGTTCTTTCATTCTCGACATCGCCGGATCCGAGCGTCTGTTCGGACCATCCGATCAATTCGCCCAGCGGCTCCGCGATGCTATCGCATCCACTGGCTTCCGCGCCTCGATCGCCATCAGCGCAAACTTTCACACTTCCCGCATCAGATCTGAATTCTTCCGCGGAATCTCCGTCATCCCAGCAGCTCGCGAATCCATCGCCCTTGCATCGACTCCCATCAGCGCCCTAAACCTCCATCCAGATCAGTACGAAACCTTCGCGCTCTGGGGTATTGCAACCCTGGGCGAGCTTGCAGCACTGCCTGAAGAACAGATGATCACTCGCTTCGGACAGCCGTCGCGACTGTGGCTCGCCCTCGCACGCGGCAGCGCGGATCACACCTTCCAGCCTCTCGAAGAGAAATTGGAGCTTAAAGAGCACATCGAGTTTGAAACTCATATCGAGCAGCTTGATGCTCTTCTCTTCATCGGTGCAAACATGATCGGCAATCTCGTTGCACGAGCGTCGTGCCGCGCGTTATCGCTTGCCTCCATCCATATCGAGATGTCGCTTGAGCGATCGCTCCTTTACAAACGGCTCATCCAGCCCGCAATCCCTTCGGAAGATCGCAAGTTTCTTCTCAAGCTTCTTCAACTTGAACTTGCCGCGCATCCTCCTCAGGCTGCAGTCATCTCTCTCACCTTGACCGCCGATGCCGGGCGCCAGTCGAAAATTCAGCTCGGCCTCTTTGCACCTCAGGCACCTGAGCCATCGCGCCTTGATGTAACGCTTGCCCGCCTTAAGGCCATGGTTGGCTCCGACCGTGTCGGCTCCCCTGCTCTGCTCGACTCGCATTGCCCAGGCCATTTCCAGATGCGTGATTTCTCGGTCGTCAAGCAGCCACGGCGAACGCCTCAATCCAATTCAACGTGCACATCACTTCGCCGAATCCGTCCCCCGCGCCTGCTTTACATCCAGATCGACGAAGGCAAGCCTAGGATCTTCCGCGACGGAACCACCCGATTTGAAGTCTCGGTGGCTTATGGCCCGTGGTGGTCCAGCGGTTGCTGGTGGGACGTGGATCGCTGGGACCTTGAAGAGTGGGATGTGATGGCAACAACCAGCGCCGGCGACTCCATCTCCTGCCTTCTCGTCCACGACCATCTCAACGGCAAGTGGCTGCTGGATGCGTACTATGACTGACCACGCGTCCAACTCGGCCTTCGAAATACTTCCTACGCATCCGCAAGAAAACTACATCGAACTCCACGCTGCGAGTGCCTTCAGCTTTCTCGAATCTTCATCTGCCCCTGAGTCCTACATCGAGCGCGCAGTCGAACTCAACATGCCCGCGATGGCACTGGCAGATCGCAATGGACTCTATGGTGTCGCCCGCTTCCACATCTCAGGCAATCTCAACGAAGTAAAGGCACACATCGGCGCAGAAATCGCCGTCTCCTCCTTCGGCGAACGTCTCACTCCACCAGCGCATCTCCCCAACCAGTGCCCACATGAACCACCGCGCATCGTTCTGCTTTGCAAATCTCAAACCGGATATCAGAATCTGTCCCAGCTCATTACACGATTCAAAATGCGCGAAGCAACTAAAGCCGAAGGCGCTGCCACATTTGAAGACCTCGAAGAATTTTCGGAAGGACTCATATGCCTGACCGGCGGCGAAGAAGGCCCGCTCGCCTCCTCTCTCGCTAACGACGGTGAATCGGCCGCTACGCGACAACTCGACCGGCTTATCTCAATCTACGGGCATAACAACATTTACATCGAGCTTCAGCGTCATCGCGAGCGCCAGCAGGAATCCCGCAACGTGTCCCTCCTGAGCCTCGCCACAAAGCTTCGCCTGCCTATCGTCGCCACCAACGGAGTGCAATGCGCCACACCGCAGGATCGCGAACTCCTCGACATCTTCACATCCATCCGTAATCACACCACGATTCACGAGGCCGGCCGTTTGGTAAGCAGAAACTGTCTGCGCCACTTGCGTTCGTCGCGCGAGATGCAGGAGATATTCCGCGACCTGCCTGAAGCTGTCGCCAACACGCGCATCATCAGCGAGCGGCTCGAATTCACCCTCAACAACCTTGGGTACGAATTCCCCTGCTATCCAGTCCCCGATGGTGAAACCATGGACAGCTTTCTCGCCAAACGTGTCGACGAAGGCATACGAAAACGCTTCAGCCCCGCTCTGAAAAGACCTCTTCTCGAACGCGCTCTCCAACAATCCCAGCGCGAGCTAGCCCTCATCGCGCAGCTCGGATTTGCAGGCTACTTCCTGATTGTCTGGGACATCATTCGCTACTGCCAGGAGAATGGCTTCCTGGTGCAGGGACGTGGCTCGGCAGCCAACTCGGTTGTTTGCTATGCACTCGAGATCACGGCTGTTGACCCGATTGGCATGGAGCTTCTTTTCGAGCGCTTCCTCAGCGAGAGCCGCGGCGAGTGGCCGGACATCGATCTCGACCTTCCATCCGGTGACCACCGCGAAAAAGTGATTCAGCATATATACGAAAAGTACGGAGCGCTAGGCGCCGCCATGACTGCCAACGTCATTACCTATCGCGGCCGATCTGCCGCACGCGAAGTTGGAAAAGCTCTTGGCTTCGACGAGCAGCAGCTCTCAAAAATCTCAAGCCTGGTTGGCCATTGGGAGTGGCGCGGCGCCAATGACACCATGGACCGCCACTTCGATAACGCGGGGTTCGATGTCCGCCATCCGCGCGTCGCAAAGTATCTCGAGCTCTGCTCTAAAATCGCAGACCTTCCACGCCACCTCGGACAGCACTCTGGCGGCATGGTTATCTGCGGCGGAATGCTGAATCGCATTGTTCCCATCGAGCGCGCATCCATGCCTGGCCGTACAGTCGTGCAGTGGGATAAAGAGGACTGCGCCGACCTGGGCCTGATCAAAGTCGATCTGCTTGGTCTCGGTATGATGGCCGTTCTCAAAGACTCGCTTGAATTGATCCCCAAGCACTACAACCACCAGGTCGATCTGTCCGCGCTCCCTCAGGATCCGCTCGTTTACAAAACGCTGCGCAATGCCGACACCGTGGGTATGTTCCAGGTTGAGAGTCGCGCTCAGATGGCCTCCCTTCCACACAATGCGCCTGCGTGTTTTTACGACGTTGTTGTGCAGGTCGCAATCATCAGGCCCGGCCCTATCGTCGGCAAGATGATGCATCCGTACATGCGCCGCAGGCAGGGCATTGAAGAGGTCTCTTACGCGCACCCGCTGCTCGAGCCTGTGCTCAAACGAACCCTCGGAGTTCCGCTCTTTCAGGAGCAGCTTCTGCGTATGGCAATGGTCGTTGCCAACTTCTCCGGCTCTGAAGCTGAAGAGCTCCGCCGCGCCGTAGGAATGAGACGGTCAATGCAGCGCATGCGTAATCTCGAGGGGCGCCTACGCGCCGGCATGACGAGCAACGGCATCGGACAGACCGAGCAGGACACCATCGTTCAGGCAATCTCCTCCTTCGCCATGTACGGCTTTCCCGAGTCACATGCCGCAAGCTTCGCACTCATCGCCTACGCGTCCGCATATCTGAAGGTCTACTATCTTGCCGCATTTCTCTGCGGCCTGTTGAACAATCAGCCAATGGGATTCTACGCGCCGGCAGTACTCATCAAGGATGCTCAGCGCCACGGCCTCAAGGTTCGACCCATGTGCATCCACCGCTCGGAGTCCGTCTGCACCATTGAACACGAAGCAGATGGGTCGCTATCGGTTCGCATCGGCTTGAACTATGCGAAAGGTGTGCGCCAATCCACAGCTGAAGCACTCACAGCCATACGCAGCTCGGATGGTCCTTTCCAAACCATCGACGATCTCTCGTTGCGGGTGCCGGAGTTGAGTAGAAAAGATCTCGTCATGCTCGCGCAGATCGGCGCGCTCAATTCCATCTCTCAAGTCCAGCATCGCCGCGACGCGCTCTGGCAGGTTGAGCAAGCCGGCAGGCCCGTCGGTCCCCTGTTGCGTGCGTCATCCAGCGCATCGACGACGGACAAGCTTCCGTTGCGAAAGATGACGACCGACGAGCGCCTTTCTGCTGACTACTCCGGCACTGGCCTAACCTGCGGACCGCACCCGATTGCGTATCATCGTGTGCATCTTCGCTCCAGAGGCTTTCGATCCGCAGAGGACCTTGCTCATTGCGAAAACAATACCTGGGTCCGCATCGCAGGATGCGTCATCGCGCGCCAACGGCCCGGCACGGCAAAAGGCTTCGTTTTTCTTTCCATGGAAGACGAAACCGGCATCGCCAACATCATCATCACTCCCGATCTCTTCGAGCAGGATCGAGTCGTCATCACGCGCAACCGCTTCCTCGATATCGAAGGCCTACTGCAACTGCAGCGCGGCGTGATCCACGTGAAAGCCAAAAACATTCGCCCCATCGACATCACATCCGCCGACATGCGTTCGCATGACTTTCACTGATCCCGCTCCCACTCTTCGCACGATGGGGCTGTGCGATGAATGGGGCACAGCTCATTGGTGCGGTGTGGACGCCAGGACTCGGCAGATCTTACCTCTCGCGTTACGATAAACCTATGGCAATCCAGCAGACAGACGCACGCAGAGCCGGAAGTGACCCGATCAACCTCGCACGCGAGCGCCTCATCGTCGCGCTGGATGTGCCCGATGCGGATTCTGCCCTTCGCCTCGTACAGCAGCTCGAAGACACCTGCTCCTGGTTCAAGGTGGGGCTCGAGCTCTATGTCGCAGCGGGGCCGACCATTGTCGAAAAGATTGCGGCCTCGGGGAAAAATGTCTTTCTCGATCTGAAGCTGCATGACATTCCCAACACCGTGGCCGGAGCGGTTCGTTCGGCTGCCAAGCTCGGGGCTCGCATGCTTACGCTTCACGCCAGCGGCGGTCCCGCGATGCTCTCTGCCGCGAAAAGCGAAATCGCAGGAGTAGCGAATCCGCCCGAACTGCTCGCAGTTACCGTGCTCACCAGCATGGACGCGGGTCAGCTTCACGCCACCGGCGTTGGCCGACTTCCGTCATCGCAAGTCGAACTTCTCGCGAAGATGGGAATAGAAGCAGGCATTCGCGGCTTCGTCTGTTCACCGCAGGAGGTGGCCCAACTCCGCGCCCTCACAGGTCCTGAAGGAGTGCTGGTCATCCCCGGGATCCGGCCCGCTGGCTCAGCGATCGGAGATCAGAAACGTATCGCTGGGCCTGCCGATGCGATTCGTCTAGGCGCCAGCTATCTCGTCGTGGGCCGACCCATCACGCAAGCCGCCAATCCAGCCGAGGCCGCTACTGCAATCCTGAAAGAGATGTCGGAAGCTCTCTGATTTTGAGAGCGTGATTGTTTCGATATCTCGACGTTCGAGGAGTGGCTTTCTAAGCAGACAGGGATCGGGTCTGGCTGGTGGGATGTGCTGACTTCTGGGCGTCGAGTTGGCGAAATTACCAGGCTTCTCTTCTAAGAGGCGGGTCGATTGGCGAGGTGGATGGACTGGAATCCAGCCATGCATTGCTTGATCCGCTGGCTCTTCTTTTCTATTCCGTTTGTCCTCAGGTTTTATGCAATTTTTGTACTTAATAGGTGCCGCGAGGTTTAGGCGCGCATGACTCTGGGATCGGGCCTGGGACTTGCCGCCAGGAGTTCGCGGGCCTGCTCCATCATCTGCTCTACAAATCTGTCTGAGGACTGGGGCGAGGAGCGGAAGACGTCTGCGCTCGCGCGGGGCTCGGGATAGGCATCCCGAGATGCGGCAAGGCGGGCAACTGTCTGGTCAGTGGGAGGTGCGGCGGTGGCTTGCCCGACCGTGTAAAGCGAGAGGCCAGCTTCAGCGATTTCGGTCAACAGACGGTCGGCGAGCTTTATGCCTGAAAGCAGAGTGTGGGCGACAGAGCGCTTGATGCGGCCCTCAGCCAGCGCGAGCATTACCAGATTGAGGGCTGCAAGCATGGAGGGCTTGTCCACGAGAGGAGGAAGTATGAGTGGCTCGGCCTCCGGAGGTTTGGGCCTTGATTCTTTGATCGCGAGCCGTTGCGAGTCGTGGTGGCGGCAGAATTTTGAGCCGTGGATTGCAGGTGCGTTGCATCGTTGACCGTTGTCGAGGGATTGATAGCATCGAGGCGCCATGGTTTCTCCTTTGCGAGTGGTACTTGGTGAGTAGTGAGTAACGATTCTGGTCGCGGTTCGCTGTTCCATGCATTTGCGGCACAGAGTTGAGTTGATTTGAATGGTTTGGCAAGTTAGCGTCGCTTCGCGACGTAGCAAGTTAGCGAGTTAGCTTCGCTTCGCGACGTGGCAAGATGGGGTTCGCTTGCGCGCACCCGGGCCAGATTTGCTTTGCTCCACCGATCCCCCAAAGCGAGACCCTTCGACTGGCTCAGGGCATCGGTTTATTGGCGATTTTGTCCAGATATGACTGCAATTCCATTGTGCGCAGAAAAGGGAAAATAACATGCAAAACGGTCGGGGAGAATTTTCGCAGTGGAATGAGGAACTTAGGCGGGAGCGCCTGAGGCGAGATGTTGACCTATGCGACTCCTGGCGCAATTGAGCAGCAGGATGGGGAGTTTAGGGCGAAGATTCGTCAAAGGGAAGAGTAGAGGGTCACTCGACCGCTTGGGACGATCAGAGATAAGACATTTGTCAGAATCGTGCCCAACTTACGGGGGTGACCTGTTCGATTTGTGATAGATCGTAAGCATTGATGCGCTCAAGATAGGCGAGGTATTGGTCCCCTCCAATCACCAAATCGACCTCAACCCAGACCACAAGCGCCAATGATTCGGGACAGCGCAGAACTTCACACGCCATCAGGTCCATAGAGGTGAGCCGGAAGAATGGTTGGGCGACCTCAGCCCAGTCCCGAATCTTCACTTGCTCAAGAAATCCGTTGGACAAGCATGGACCATTGAAGTTGCAGGAGCCAACATGTGCGATCGAGTGCCGAAAGTTCAAAGTGCTCAAGCAGACGGGGCATCGTGTTTTGAAAATCCGCTTACGGAGAAAATTGGCCAGCTCCGAGAGTTCAGTTGCCATGTCGCTCATAGCCGGTCATCCTAATCGGTCACCGAGACGATCGTCCCCTACTCGGAGGTAAAACCACAAAATCGACCCAAACCAGGATTACATCCGAGTAGGCGGTGATTCAGCCCCTGAACTAATCAGGTACTCGATTCAGGGCAGCAGCCTCTCGAAGGTCCTTCATTTGGAGGAACCATTTCAGGTTCTTTGCAAGGGGAACTGGGCAGTCAAACCGGAGGTTCTTTCCATTCATCCCTTCTTCCACGCGCACGCCGATGGAGACATTCTCCCGGTCTGATTCTTCTTTTGCGTGACTCCCAGTGAAATAGAAAGAGTGCTTTACACCCGGCATGCTTCCAAACGGGCGAGATTCGAGGATTTTGCGGAGAGCAAGAAAACCAGCCCGATGAACCCCAAATTCAAACTTGGCCGTCTCCGAGGATGTGCATACACGGACCACGCCGAAGTAGAGCGAGACGCGTTCATAGGCCGCAACAATCTCCAGCATCCCTTCGTGGTTATCTCTCAACTTGTCCCTCAGCCATCCCAACAATCAGTGATCTGTGTCGTGGTAACAAGCATAAATTGAAGTTGTTATTGGCTTGTCCTCTATCCGGAAGCAATTCCGTCCCAGGGCGAACATTCGTCAAAGATCAGAGTCGGCGGTCGATGCTGGCTCCCACTTTTCAAATATGTACCAAAGGAAGCCCCAAGGTACGAAGAAGAGCAACATCCAACTCTGCCAACGCAGCTTCTTCCTTCGTTTCGCAAACCAGTGCGCCAACATCCAAAAGGGCCCAACACATGCGATCACATGAATGGCAACCGTAATGCGGAACTGTATTGGGTGATCTTCCGAGAGGTGAAACATGAGCCACAGATGCACGCTGGTGATGGCGGCTATGATTGCCACCCACAATGCCCGCCTGCCAGAATCGCCGCCGAATTTGGAATGCATTTGGGAAAGAATGATAGTCCCCGGGTCTTTGTCGCAGAGAAAAAACTATGGTCGTACCGAGTTCCGGGCGGATCGTCCCCTAACCGGAAGTAATTGAGGTTTTGCTGTGACGGGGCGGTGTCGAAAGGCAACTGCAGGGACCGTTTGGCTGAGAGTCGATTTTGATGGATGAAAGCAGAAAGCCCGGCCATCGCCGGGCTTTCTCACTAGCTGAGACTAAACTATCGCTTAAAGTTTTTCGAAGAAGTCGCACGCAGAGCAGGAGATATAGACACCTCCGGGGACGCCGCGCTCGCGGTCCTTCACGCGCTTGACGATACGCGTCGGTTTGCTGCATTTGGGGCAATCGGTGGACTTGGTGGTGTCCATCGCTTTCTTGCGGTCGCCAGTTTTGGCAATCTTGGCCATATTTGGATGTTTCTCCTTCGAAGATTGTCTCTGCTCACGCGCGCACAACATCTACACGCGGCTTCAACGGCGCGGTCATTTACCCAGTCACAACCTGTAGTCGGGAGGGCAGCTGGACTCGCTGTCTTCCAGTTTACATCAGCCGGATTTTGCCAACTATTGGGGGTCCTTATCAGAATCCGGATGGGCAGTCGCTGCTGGAGGCACGAGAGCCGGACCTTTCTTCTGAGCGTCCTTTGACACGTCCGCAGCTGCGGTTCCGCTCTTATCGGTGTTGGCAGCGTCTGCAGACTTTGCCTGGTCGGCGCGCCTCGCGGCGGCGACGTCCGGATAGTCGTCGGGTTTCTGCTTGGGGAACTGCACGGGCTTCATCTGCCCTGCCCCGTTCTTAGCTGTGTCCGGCAGCTGCTCACCGGGAGCCGTTAACGATGGCGGCGGAGCCGGAGCCTGCCGGTTGGGATCGCGATTGCTGTCCGAGTCCCCCACCTGCACGATGCGTGTCTTCTGCTGTTGTGCAGTTGCAACCGTGGGAGTGCCATCGGTCCGCATCAGCCCTTCCACCACGTCCTGATCGAAGATCTGGGGCGCTTCGCCGACTTTGGCCACCTCGACGCGGATGACGCGATTGCCGTTGATGCGAATGAACTCGACCGGCTGAGGAGTCTGCCCGTAGATCCACTCCTCAAACGGCATCTGCCCGTCTACTTCGCGCACCTTGCGCTGCGGCTGGCCTTTCGCAAACAGCACCATGTCGGTGCTCATCCCTACCCACACATCGTGATTCAGAATTGCTTCCTTCAACTTCGGCGGCAGAGTGTCGGTGAAGGCCTGAATCGGCGTCTTGACATCGAACGAGATCAGCGGAGCCAGCAGCGCCTTGACTTGCGAAGCCGTCATGCTGGGAACACCGCCTTTGAACTCGAGCGTGAGCCGCGCGCCCATCGGCTCGCTCTCGTTTCCGCTTTGAACCATCGGCGTCATCTGGGTTCCGGCACCAAGCTGAACATGGCGGAGGAAGCGGTGCTTCAGATCCGGTCCGCCATTAAGCATGAAGACCATCTTGTTCTTGTCGAACTTGATATCGGTGAGCACTACCGCGTCGCCGGGCTTCGCGCAGAGACCGAACTGGGTAACCATGTCCAGGTAGGGCTCGCCTGCCGGCTTCAACTCTCCATTCGCCTGCAGCGATAGGCCTTTGTGCCCGCGCGGAAACGGCCGCATGGCAAAGCCCTGCTCCGACTGGAGAATGCGAATCAGTTCAAGCCTTGTCTTCGTATCCAGCCCGGTTTTGGGCAGGTCGACATTAGTTGGGGTGATCTGAGCGTAGCGCCGGTCGACGGTGGTGCCGCCGGTGGAGACATTGCCGGTTCGGGTATCAATTGTGATGGCCTGAGCTGTCGCGTGGGGCGCAGAGACGCACAAAACGGCGATGAGCGCGCCGCTGCATGTAATTGAAAAGACGCGAGCAACAATCGAAGAGTCTAAGGGTGTTAACGTATGCCTGACCATGGGCGGCCTCCCATGCTGCACGTGCGGCTGAGCTAACGGTAGTGCTTATTCAGTACAAAGGTCAAATCTGTGATCCCACCCGGATACGGGAGCCTCTGAACCGGAAATTATCAGGACAGATCGCTCCGGTTGATTGAGTCAGATGCCGGTGTGGGCGCCGCGGGTGGCGTGGATACCGGCAGAATCTGAACCAGACCAGGAGCGGCCGGTTCCGCGGGCTGCCCCATCGCAGCTTCATGCTGCAGTTTCGCCGCTGCGTCTATGTCCACGGGAATTCCCGCTCCGACGAAGACCGGCGAATTGTGCTTGAAGTCCAGCTCCCGCGTGGCTCGATGGAGAACGACGAAGGCAGCGAGCAGAACCAGGCACGCCCACCAGCTGGCGTCCAGCCCGTACCCGCCGCCGGTAAGCCAGAACGGGCCCATCGGATTGCCTTCAATGATCGGAGAGTGGCTGCTTACTCCGGCAACCGTAAGCCCGAAGATGAGCGCCTGCGACGCCTTCCACGCAAAGTTCAACCCCCAGCTCACCCACAGCGCCCGACTGCGCAGATAGGCAGTCGTCAAAAGGAAACTGAAGACTACCGAGATGGCAATGCTCGCGTTCGTCGATCCCGGCAGCATCGCTCGCATGATCGCGTAGAAGAGAGCGTAACCGAACGCCGCGCCCGACGATCCGACCACGACAGCGAAGCGCTGAAAGCCGTAGCCACGGAATGCGACTTCCTCGCCCAGCGTCAGCAGGGCGAAGTACGCTGCGTCGGCCACGAGCCACCCCCATGCCGAGTGCTGCGACGTAACGACAACGGCAATCCCACCGACCACCAGCATGGGCAACACGCAGACCACTACCGCGCCCCAGCCAATGGCCGCGCCAATTCCGAACTCGCCGGCCCATCCTGCGCGCAGAGGCAGACCCTGTGCCGAAATCGAGCGTGGCTGCCGATCGAACAGCGCCCCGAACGCCGCGTATCCCAAAATCAGCAGCGTCGCAAATAGCAACTGCTCGACCAGGGGCTGCCAGGCGTCCTTCTGAATCGCGATTGCCGCGTTATGCGCGAAGGCGCGCACGATGAAGTAGTAGAGAACAGCCGCGATAAATTCGAGATAGGCGCGCAGCTTTCCCGTGCGCTGAATCGCGCTCATCGCTGTCCCCGAATATCGAATACATGACAGGATTTCATCTGCGGTGCGCGACCTGCTCCGGTGCCCAGTCGGCTATACCTGGTCTTCTGTGTAACACTGCGCGATCTTGCGGAACTTTTCCTGCCGCGCAGCTACCATCGCATCCACCGACATCTTCTTGAGCTCGTCCAGATGCCGCTTGATCGCGCTGCCAACGATGCCTGCACCCGCGGGATGATCGGCATGCGCGCCGCCCGGCGGCTCGCTGATGATCTCGTCGACGCAGCCGAGCGCCTCAACTTCCGGCGCCGAGATTCGCATCGCTTCCGCAGCCTGCTGCTTGTGCGCCGCGTCGCGCCACATGATGGCTGCACACGACTCCGGCGTGATGACGAAATAGAGTGCGTTCTCCAGGATCAAGACGCGATCGCTCACCGCGAGTGCCAGAGCACCGCCAGATCCGCCTTCGCCGCTGATGATCGAAATTGTCGGCACGCGCAGCCGCGACATCTCGCGAATGTTCCGCGCAATCGCCTCCGCCTGGCCGCGCTCTTCGGCGCCAAGTCCAGGATAGGCACCGGGAAGATCGATGAGGCTGACAACGGGGCGCCCGAACTTCTCGGCGATCTTCATGCAGCGGAGGGCCTTCCTGTAGCCTTCGGGATTGGGCATGCCGAAGTTGCGCTTTACCCGCTCCTTAGTTGTCCCACCTTTGCGATTTCCGATGACCAGCACTTCGTCATCGCCGAGGCGGGCCATGCCGCACGCCACCGCCGCATCGTCGCCAAATGCGCGATCCCCGTGAATCTCGCTGAAATCCGTAAAGATCCGCTCGATAAAGTCCATCGGGTAAGGCCGCTGGGGGTGGCGTGCCCTCTCAATTCTCTGCCACGCCGGCGAAACCGGCGGGTTGCTAGGTGAACCTGCGTGTTCAGTCATCGGAAGATAGCAGTTCCGGGAACATCTTGCACCTCCTGCTCCTCTACTGCTCTTTTGATTCTAAGGGTTGCAGGCAGGGTGATACAAACTCACCGTCCTAGAACCCAGCCGGCCTGTCTCCCGCTACGCCAAAAGCGCGTTCCATCGCTATCCCCACTTGGCATAGAGTTCCTTCGTCGAAAAGCCGCCCAATCAGGGTTACGCCGTGCGGGACGCGGCGTGGAGGCGAAAACTTTGGCAGCGGATGCTTGGGATCGGGGGCCCAGTCGCTGCGGGCCTCAGCAACCTCGACGAATCCGGCGCGCAACGTTAGCGACGGATGCCCGGTGTTATTGCTGATCACCAGCATCTCATCGCGGAGGGACGGCACCAGCAGCAAGTCCACCTGCGAGAAAATGCGCGCCATCTCCTGCGCGACCTTCCGCCGCATGCGGTCTGCCTGAACGAAGTCGACCGCGGACAAGAAACGCGATTGCCGAAAGGTATTCGGCCACGCATCCGGGACCTGCGCCCGAAGCTCCGCTTCCCTGTGGCTCAGCGTCAGCTCTTCAAAGGCCGCAGCGCTCTCCGCAAACAGAATCAGATTGAGCGAATCGTAGGGCCAGTCGGGAAGCGAGACCTCGACCAGTTGCATGCCGAGCTTGCGTGCGGTCTCGAGCGCGGCGCGATCTATATCCGTGGCGGGGGCTTCCTTCATCCACGCCGGGAAATAGCCAACCCGCAGGCCGGCGACTTTGGCGCCGGCATCGAAATTGAGAGCAACCTGCTTGCCGGCGACGTCGCCCTCATCCGCACCTGAAATTGCATTCAGCACCAGCACCGTGTCTTCCACGTACCTCGCCATTGGACCGAGCTTATCGAGCGACCAGCACAGCGTCATCGCGCCTGTTCGCGCGACGCGCCCATATGTCGGCCGAAGACCCGTCACGCCGCAACGCATCGAAGGGCTAACGATGCTTCCGCCTGTCTCGCTCCCGATCGCAAATCCGACGAGCCCCGCGGCAGTCGCCGCACCCGGTCCTGCGCTCGAACCCGACGCGCCCTCTTCGAGCACCCACGGATTCATCGTCTGGCCGCCAAACCAGATGTCGTTTAGCGCGAGCGCGCCCAGGCTCAGCTTAGCTACCAGCACCGCGCCTGCCTCATTCAAACGCCGTGCAACGTAGCTGTCTTTTTCGGGAACTCGATTGCGATATGGCTCGGCGCCATACGTAGTCGGAATTCCAGCAGTGTCGAGAAGGTCCTTCGCGCCCCATGGAATGCCATGCAGGGGGCCGCGATACTTCCCTGCTGCAATCTCTTTGTCCGCTTGCCGCGCCTGTTCGAGAGCGTGATCCCTGGTCAGCGTGATAACGCAGCGCAGCTTGGGATCGAAGCGCTGCAGCCGGTCAAGATAGATCTGCGTCAGCCGTTCTGATGTGATCTGCTTGCGCTCGATCCACCGAGACAACTGAGCCACGGAGGCAAAGGCGATGTCTTCGTCCTTTTGCGGGAGAGGCAAGTTCGCATCGCGGCTGCGAACAAACTTGTCGCCAGAGACGGCTCGTGAGACTTCAGGCAGCATAGGATTCCATACGGTCGCCGGAGCCACGCTCGACTCAAGCGGCATCTTTCGAGGGCCGGTTCTGCGCTCGTAAAGCGGAGCCATAGCACGCTGCCAGTTGCCGGCGGCCTGCGCACGGTCGGCGTCGCTCATCTCGATCTGCACCAGCTTCCCGGCCTCGGTAAAGGTTTCCGCGCTCACCGCAGGACCCACCGGAGGAGCCGTGCCAAACGCAGGGGGAGCTCCCGGAGTCTGCTGATTCTGCGCCTGGGCTGGCTGATTCTGCCCTGGCGTTTGTTCCGCGTCCATAGGCAGCGCCGCGGCCACCGCACCCATTGTCCCCATCGCAATAAACTGCCGCCTCGAACTTGTCATACCTACCTTTGTAAATCTCCATGCGGCAGGCAGGACAGAAAATAGATGTTGGGGGAGTTCTTGCGCAGTGCGTCGGTGTGCCGCCTGGTTTAGTGAACAATCGGTAACTGACCGGTGGGCGACTAACCGCCAATAATCCGCAGAATGATGCGATGATCAAAAAGCGAAATAGCACATGAGGGCGAATAGTGATCGATTGGAGAGCGCTTGATAAGCAGGTCGGCGGATGCTGGGGAACCGAACCAGGAAGGCGAGTGCTGGAGCTTATAGTCGGTGAAGAGAACATTCGAAGTGCTGTTGATCACTGGATCGCGTTTGAACCCGGCTATGGTGCCGCTGAACAAGTTCTTCTTATCATGCGGCCAAGTGTCGCAATGGAATACTGCTATCGAATATTCAAGAACGAGCCAAACACCGAACGAGCAGATCGCGCAATATTCCTTCTGTCCGAGATGGCCGATTCGCGGTTCATGCAATGGGCCCGTGAACTCATGGACAACAAAAGAACGCGCTGGAATACGCTGGTCGCACTCGAACAGGTACTTGAGGGTGCGTTGGGCGATGAAGGAATTGCTTTGGCGAAGGAGCTATTGGCAGAAGCAGAGGCTGATCCAAATGAAACATTGCGAGAGAGGGCGATAGCAATCCACAAACGACTCACGGCGAACCCGTACCTGAAGCATTTGGAGCTGTGAGAATGCGTTCTGAGCGAGTGGCCGCTCAACCGGAAGTTATGCGAATTTTGCGAACGAAATTTGAAAAGCAACTGCGGATCCTTCGACTCACCACCCCCGAACTGATGAAAACGTTCGGGGCCCCGTTCGCTCAGGATGACAGACATCCTGGAGGAGTCGGTCGGAACATCGTGATCGCGCAACTTATTCCGGTCTCTCTTGCTCGGGAGACTTACAGAAGCAACTGCGGGTCCTTCGACTCACCGCCCCCAAAGCTCTGCTCCAAAGGGCAAATCGCTCTTTGGGGACCCCTGAACTGCACTTGGGGCCCCGTTCGCTCAGGATGGCAGCCAGCCTGGAGGATTTGGTCTGATTCGCGCTAACTCGGACGTTATTCCGTCTTTCTCTTACTCGGGAAACTTATCAGAAATAACTGCAGATCCTTCGACTGACCATGCCCGAGCTACGCTCCATAAGCAAAGATCGCTATTCATGGACCCCATTGAAGAAAACGTTCGGGACACCGTTCGATCAGGATGACAGGCGTTTCGAGGCGTTCTTGCTGTATCACCGCCAAACGAGAAGACCCTGCAAGGGCCAAGATTTGGACTACGTGCGAGCGGGCGGCGATCCAACGGACTTGATGGATGATGACGAGTCAAGCGAATTCATTCAACCACCTCCATTGAAACGCGCGGCGCAGAACTGTCACTACCTGATTCGAGGGCAACAATCATGGGCTTCGCAGGTACGGGCAGCAACAACAGCATTCTGGTCAACGGTTGCAAGAATCTCGAAAACCTTTCCGTAACCCTGCAGGTCACGCAGGATCTGATCACCATCGGCGACAAGGGATTCTCACTGCAGTTGAATTCCTATCCGCAACCAACAGCCACCACGCCGAATTCAACTCCAGGCACTACCTTCCCGGGCAAACCTGTCGGCCAGCTGAACTGGTTTCAATACCTCATCATCGTTGCGAACCACAGCGTCAGCTTCGAAATTCAATACTGGGCCAGCGCGAAGTCATTCCAGACAGGCGGCCCGGGCGGAAACCCTCCCGAAATTCGGTGGCCACCGGGTTACACGCCGAACCCCGCTGATACGAGCCCATGGCTTCCAGTCTTTCCCCACGCGGCTATAAGTGGCAGTGTCCTCGGCTCCCTTTCGTCCAACAAGGTGCCAGCGGGCTCGCAGCTCAAAATCCAGCTTGCTACCGACGCAGCCGGAAACGTGACTGGCGCCACTTTCAGCATCACCGACCCACATGGCAAGGTTCACTCCACCAGCACACAGCCGTGGCAGAACTACGCTGGTCAGTCTGAACCGCCAAACTACGCTCTCTTTCCCATCTACGGCTTTCAGGCCGACCTCGTCTCTGCTCCCGGCCTGGACTGCACGTTCACCTCAGGCGAAGGCACCCTGACCTATTCGGTATCGTCGGGCGCCCTTTCCGTTCAAACCGCGAACACTTGCGGCGGTTCGCAACCCGGCACAGCGGAACAATCCAATGCTGTCTATGGTCAGGTGATGCCCGCCTCAGGCGCCGCCGTCAGCCAGAGCGTATCGGTTCCGCAACTTCTCTCCTATGGAGACTCTGGGGGACCCGGCAATGTATCAAGCCCGGTCGGCGTCGGCTTTGGCGGATGGCCAGACTTCAAACTCCTTTTCGCAGGTGAAGACGTCACAGGCCAGGGCCGCATCTACGCGGTCAACGATCAGGGCCAACTGCTCTCGTACGGAGATGCCGGCACCGTGGGCAACGTGTCATCTCCAGTCGTCGTTGGCTTCGGCGGATGGCTGCAGTTCAAGTTTCTCTTCGCGGGCTGGAACGAAGGCGGACAGGGCCGCATCTACGCCGTCAACGATCAGGGTCAGCTTCTCTCTTATGGAGACGCCGCAACTCCGGGCAACGTCTCGGCTCCGGTGATCGTCGGCTTCGGCGGCTGGTCGCAGTTCAAGTTCCTCTTCGGGGGCAGAAACGCAGCCGGACAGAGCCGCATCTACGCGGTCAACGACCAGGGGCAGCTGCTGTCGTATGGAGACGCGGGAACTCCCGGCAACGTCTCGGCTCCCGTCACCGTGGGATTTGGTGGATGGTTGCAGTTCAAGTTCCTTTTCGGCGGCAAAGACGGACTCGGACGAGACCGCATCTACGCAGTTAATGAACAAGGCCAACTGCTCTCGTACGGAGATGATGGGAACCCGGGCAATGTGTCCGCTCCGGATACGGTTGGCTTCGGAGGGTGGAAGGATTTCAAGTTCCTCTTCGCCGGCAGAAATGCGGCAGGACAGAATCGCATCTACGCCGTCCGCGCCTGACTATTCACACGATTCTGTCGACTGTAAGAACATGTGGGGGGCCCATTCGAAAGAAGCCGGGCCCTCACACATCAAATGCCGAGGTTTTCTATTGCTTGGGAAACCTATCAGAAGCAACTGCGGATCCTTCGACTCATCACCCCCGAACTGATAAAAACGTTCGGGGCCCCGTTCGCTCGGGATGACAGACATCCGGGAGTCTTAGTGCCAGTCTTAGGGAAATTTTTCCGGTTGTTGTCAGTTCGCTTCCGTAGCTTAAAACCGATACTCGCCGACGTTTGCTTTATCGATGGCGATCCAACCGGAACCTGCCAGCGCGTGCGGAGTGCCTGGAATTCGTTTGAGGCTTCTGTAGCCCGGCAGACCTAGATCTGTTCCTGGCCCAATTTTCTCTCCCTTGATCAGCATCAGCGCCAGCTTGTCCTGTGCCTCGCCCGCTGTCACGGGATCCCAAAGGAAGATCTTGTCCACCGCGCCATCTTTCAGAAAGTCTCCGGCAACGGAAGGCAGGCTGGTTCCCATCACGCAGGTGGTGTTCTGCCGTCCCGCCTCGCGCACCGCACGACCGATACCTGCAATGTCTACCACCGAACTTCCTTCAAATCCCTTGAGTGCGGGATATTTCGCGAGCAGCTTCTTCGCCTGCTGATACGCGGTTTCGAGATGCTCGCCACTTTCAATGGGCTCACCGATGCGTTTGATCGCGGGATACTTCTGCTTCGCGCGCTCGAGTGCGGCTCCAACCCACCGCACGTGACTGCGAGCGGTGGTGTGACCGACAAAAGCGACGTAGTCGCCTTTCCCGCCCATGCACGATGCAAGCTCGTCCATCAAATGCGCGCCGTAGGCGAGATTGTCGAACGCCTCGATATCAACATCCGTGTTGATCTGATTGCCGGCTTCGTGCGTCACCACCTTGATGCCGGTAGCCCGCGCCTTCTTCAAAACCGCTTCCAGCGACTCGGGGGAGTTGGGGACGACGGTGATCGCATCGGGCTTCTCGTCAATCAGCTTGCGGATGATCTCGGCCTGTTTCTGGGGATCGGCATCCGCAGCGCCGGTCATCGTGGCGTTCACGCCGTTGTCAGAACCAAACTTCTTGATCCCGACTTCCATTCGCTCGAACCAGGCTATGCCGGTCCGTTTCACTACGGTGACGATTCTGATCTTGCCGTTTTTCGTCGGCGCATCAGCGCGGGATGTGTACACGCCAAGAGCAGATGTAATCCCGACTGCCAATGCCAAACCAGTACGCACAATGGGGCTTGTGTTCTTCATCAAAACCTCACACGTTCAGTAGGTTGTCCCGATATCAACTCACTGAACTTTCTATCCGATGATAGCGGTGAAAAACGCAGAGTGACCTTTTTATCTCGAAACGTGCGGCACACGCCCTGATGCGATTTGGCACGAGGGCCGGCCAGAAATGCGACCATAGATCTATGCTCGAATTCCGCTGCAAGGCCATCTTATTCGACATGGACGGCACACTCGTTGACTCAACTCAGGTCGTCGAACGTGCATGGGAACTTTGGGCGGCGCGCCACAACCTGCCTCTGACCGATATTCTGTCCTACTCTCATGGCCGCCCCACCATCTCCACACTTGAGCATTTCCGTCCAGGGCAGGATCATGCTTACGACCTCGAAGACCATGGTCGCTTCGAAGATACCGTTACCGAGGGTATTGTCGCAGTTCCCGGAGCCGCGGAGATCCTCAACGTGATGCAGACACAGAATCACCCGTGGGCTCTCGTCACCTCTGCATGGAGGAAACTTGCCGAGACCCGGGTGCTGGCCGCGCGCCTGCCGCTGCCCACCATCATTGTTCCGATCGACGAAATCGATAAAGGAAAGCCCGATCCTGAGGGCTTTCTGCAGGCCGCAGAGCAGTTAGGAGTGGCACCGCAGGACTGTCTCGTCTTTGAGGACACACGCCCCGGAATCGAAGCCGGTTTGCGGGCCGGCATGCAAGTCATCGGGCTGCTCACAACCTGCCCGCCGGACCAGTTGCAGCATGAACCCCTGATCAGAGATTTCAGCGAAATCAAGATTGATGCCGATAACGACCAGATGATCGTGCGTCTATTGCACACAGAGATATGAGGTATTCGAGGCCGAACTTCATCGACGAAAACGGCGTTTGACTCTTGGCATGACCGCAGCCGATCGGAACAGATTCAATGCGATTGCTTCTTTAACGAGCTCGTTACGAATGGGTGTCCGCGAAAGCGGTCGAGCATCAGCGCAACTTTGATTTAGGAGTTGGCTTTCTGATTCCCAAGTCGGCTACCCGCTCTTTCCGGTTCTGGCTATGCGCACGCCAGAAATTCGCCGCACTAATCGGTCCGAGATCCGGCTTTCGCGAAGGGTCTTCCTTGCTGAAGATATGCGCATAAAGCATTGGTCCCAGCAGCAGGGCTACGGCCGATTCGATATCGAGATCTGCTGGAAGCTGGCCGCGCGAGATGCCGCGACGGAGAATTTTCTTAATGCATTGGCGCGGGGGTTCGGTGACACGATGACGCCACTCGCGACCGAACTCGGGGTGAAAGGCTGAGTACGCGATCAAGGACGGCGTCAAGCGGTTGCGAACGGCATCGCACTTGTCGGGTGGTTTGCGAGTGAGAACGGTTGTAAGGTCGCGCTGGATATCGCCGGTGTCGACGTCTTCAGGCTCGCGATCGAGCCCATGAACCATCAGCATCGCTTCAAGAAGCAGAGCCTCCTTGTCCTTCCAATGGTTGTAGATCGTCGCCTTACTGACGCCGGATGCCTGGGATATCGCGTCCATGCTGGTTGTCTCAATGCCGCGCTCAGCAAATAGCTCGAGCGCGGCGTTGAGAACCTTTTCGTGTGCTTCCGTACTTCGTGGTCGAACCATACTTATGCTTCAATCTTAGAGAATCGCCATGCCCCGAGTATCAAAAGGATCGTGCCGACACCAATCAGTACCGAGAGATCGATGCCGATCCCAAACGCCGGTCGGAACGTCGCGGCGCTGAGCAGCACCGATCGCATCCCATCGATTCCGTAAGACAGCGGATCGAGTGCCGTAATGAAGCCCAGTATCTTGCCCTGATTGGTCAGCGGAAACATCGCGCCAGAGAGGAAGTAGATGGGCAACACCAGGAAATTCATGATGAGCTGAAATCCCTGCATGTCTTGCAAGCTGGAGCCGAAGATGACTCCCAGCGCCGCAAAAAGCATGGCAATCAATACCATGAAGCCGACTGCCACGGGGATCGCCACCCAGCTTGCGGGCCGAAATCCGGAGATGAGGCAGATTGTAAGAACCAGCAGTCCTTGAATCACCGCAACTGTGCAGCCGCCCAGCGTTCGGCCGATCATGATCTGAATGCGCGGCACAGGGGCTACCAGCGTCTCTTTCAGAAAACCGAACTGCCGATCCCAGAGAAGGCCAAGTCCGGAGAAGATCGACGAGAACAGCACTGACATTCCGATCACACCCGGAGCGATGAACTGGAAATAGCTGCCGTAGCCGGCACGCTTGAACACGGGATTGAGCCCGAAGCCAAGTACGAGCAGATAGAGCATGGGCTGTCCAAGGGAAGCAATGATCTGCGCCCGCGATCGCGTGTACCGCTTGAGTTCGCGCAGCCAGAGAATATAGATCGCACTCATCCGCTACCTCCTTTGCTGTTGCCACATCTTGGCGAACTGCCGCATCTGGTCCGCTGACCCGGCGCTTTCGTCCCGGATCGTCGACCCCGTGAGCTTGAGAAAGGCGTCTTCGAGCGAAGCCGTTTCAGTTTGATTCTTGATCTCGGCCGGCGTTCCCTGCTTTACCAGCTTTCCGTGATCGATGATGCCAACACGATGGGCCACGCGATCCGCCTCGTCCATGTAGTGCGTCGTCAACATCACCGTGACATTTTCTGTTTCGTTAACGCGCTTTACGTGGCTCCACAACTGATTGCGGCTCTGGGGATCGAGACCCAAGGTTGGCTCGTCAAGAAAAAGGATCTTCGGTGTGTGCAGAAATCCACGCGCTATTTCGAGCCGCCGCTTCATTCCGCCGGAGAATTTCTTTACTTGATCGTCACGCCGGTCCCAGAGTTCAAACAGCTTAAGGAGCTCCTCGGAACGCTGTCGGCGTATCTTGTGCTGCACGTGGTACAGCACGCCATGGATCTCCATGTTCTCCCATGCCGTGAGATCGCCGTCGAGACTCGGATCCTGAAACACGATTCCGAAGCGTTGGCGTACCTGGTTTTGATGAGTCTTCGGGTCAAGCCCATCGAGTTGAATGGAGCCGCTGGTGGGATGGAGCAGCGTGGTCAGCATTTTGATGGTTGTTGTTTTCCCCGCCCCGTTTGGGCCTAGGAATGCGAAGATCTCGCCCGCTTCAACTTGAAATGACACGTCGTCGACAGCGGTGAACGAGCCAAAAGTTTTGACGAGATTCTGAACCCTGATCATGCGGAATGACCTCCGGGGCCTGAAGCGATGCACGGATCGAACCGGATCGCGCCCCGAAGAGCAATACTGAACGGTTCAGTTCAGTTTGTCAAGCAATGCTATTCCGTGATCCACGAGCTCGTCGACGACGACGACCACGTATGCTCACTTGCTACCGCTGAATACCGCGCCGATGAAGGCCAAAACGATAGGCGACGCCGCAGGAGATCACGGGGTACGTCTTCAGAAGATCAAGATGACTTTTATAGCCATCAAACTGTGCTCGTACGTCATTGATCAACTGAGGGTTCTTCGCTGCACCTGTGCAGTTTTGACCTTCGGCGTCACATATCTGACCGTATATGTAGCCGGGTTTGACGCTGGGCGACCCCATCAAGGCGACCCCTAATTCGATAGGGAAACTCCAGTGTCCACCTTTGTTTTCGCGGACCATGTTGCCCCATCCGGTGCTAATGGTCATAGCAACGGGACGGATTCTGACTCCCTCATAGGCATGTACCTGACCCTGGTCCTGAGGGCTGACACTTTGATCCCAAGGCTTATCCCGCGAGGCTGAGTAGTAAGTATGACCATTTACGACAAAGGCCCCTCCCTGCGGCGACGCCAGCGGGATGTCTCCTTCGGCAAACTGACGGTTATGTACGATCACCCCGGGGCTGAAGCGAAGCCCACGATTTGCGAATGGAAAGATATCTACCATCATTCCTGTCGAAACCAAGGTGACTCCCGCGTGCGTAGTGAACCCGTCACTTGAGACCCACTTCTTCCAAAGCAAGAGGCCGTAGTTGCCCCGCAGATTTATGTGAGGGCTCACATTAGTCGCCAACTGAAGCTGACCACCGAGTGTAGATGCAGATGCCATCGATGCTCCCAGGCTGAACGGTCTCTCACTTGTTCCCGCTGGCACGTGCATGGAGGAGACCACCGAACTGACATCTTCGAAGACGGCCGATTTCAAACCATAGTTCGTCAGGCTCTGACTTGCCGTCAAAATAGGATGCGCAAGTTGAAGAAGGAAGATCAGGAATATTGCAGTGGTCGATTTCATCTCGTTCCGTCCCCACGTCGGCCGCACTATTCACCTGTGCGAACTTCAGGCAAATCTGATTCAGGCACGAGTACAGAATCGACCTAACTGCGGTGGACCAGGGAGAATTCGCGAACAAAACCCGCGAACCGTTCCAAGCCAGTATGAACCCGGCTTTGATCTTCCCAAAACGGCATCAGGTAAATCTCTCAAATCACATGTTCGATATCAATCTGCTGGTATCAACCGATACTTCTCCATAAGCGGATATCACTCGCCCATCGTTACAGGCTGGCATCGTGTCGATTTGGAAGGACGCCCATGAAGACTACGACATTAGTTATGGTTCTCACGTTCCTTTTCTCCTCGGCGTTGCTTGCTGCTGAGACTCCCTCGGCCGGCTCGAGTTCGGTCACCGACCAAACATATTCTGGTGGGAACCTTTCGCGATCTGTCTTGATTTCTGGGCGAAGCAGCAGTGAACTGCATCCTTTCGGCTTCGGAGCGGGCACGGCTTCCGTATCTTCTCTCGGCGGACAGTTTCAGATCGAGACAACTCTCACGCCGCGCTTTGATCTGAGGAGCCAGTTCAGCGGACTGTACTGGAAGAAGTGGATTACATACGGCGGCTTCACAGCTCCGGCTAATGTAAACCTGCTTTCGCAGAGTTCTTTTGTCGATATCTACCTGATGCGCGGACGTGGATTTCGCTTAAGCCCGGGTTTCCTGATGCACACCCCAGCAATTGCAAGGGCGAATGTCCAACTCGGCCCGATGGCCAACGGAACGTTCACGTTGAACAACCACACTTACTATTCCGTCCTCACACCGAATCCTAATCCCAGTCCGTTTTCGCCAGCGCCTGGTCCTGAGCCACCCAGCGTCATCGAAGAGATTCGCCTGCGTAAGGCCGCATTTGCAGTGACCACAGGCTGGTCAAATGCTTTTGCACGGGGAAGAGCCAGCAATTGGGCATTCCCAATTGATTTTGGGGTTGCATTTCTTGGCTCGCCTTCGCTCAAACAAACCGGGATTCAGGGACAGGTCTGTGACCTTGACTTTACGAACTGCACCGACGCGGCAACGAACCCGCAGTTTCGAACAGATCTTCAGGCACACTTCGCGCCATACGTTGATCGTCTGAGCTTTCTGAAGATTTACCCTTTCATTTCCTTTGGCGTGACTCGAAGGTTCGATCTGCACCCGTTGGAAGCACGACGCCATTAGCAATGGCTTGCATCGAGAATGGCAAGTCATCTTCTATCTGCGCGACGCCATTCTCCAGTTGCCAGTTTTGCGGCTTCGATCTCTCGCGAATCTCAGCCGGCCGAATGGTGAGCCTGCGAACTGTGTCGATGAACGGCCCGCGCCTCAAGGGATCTACACATGCATGTCAATTGGCATATTTCGCTGTTCAGCATCCTGGCTCTCATCGGTCCATGGCAGTCCGTTAGCGATTCGCAAAGCGCGGGACCTAAAGGGGAAGTTGACGTACAGCGAGGTTTTAAAAGAGCTGGAGAGAAAGTGCCGGAGGGTTTCGCCGATGCATTCAAATCAGCTACGAGTCGACCTGAATCATCTTCTGAGCGGACCGCACCATCCAACTCGCAATCCATATTCGATGCCGCACAGGACCGATTCAACCGGGTGAATGTCAATGTGGAGGTTTATGCAAATTCGGAAGACAGCGGATCATCCGCACCTGAGGCGATCCAAATCGGTGGAGAGGAGATGATTGCCGCAGCAGGTAGCTATGGCGACTTTATGCGTTACCTCCAGGTACTACCTGGTGTGGTGGCGTCTAGCGACACCAGCAATGAGTTTTTAGTTCGGGGCGGACACCCACTTGAGAATTTACTTGTGGTTGATGGATTTGAAGTACCAAGTCTTACTCACCTAGCCGAACTGGGATCGACCGGCGGTTTCGCTCCTATGATCGACACGGGTCTGGTGCAGGATCTCAAGCTGCGCACGGGAGGTTATGGGCCATGGTTCACGGGGCACCTTTCTTCCGTAACTGAGATCAGTCTCTTGAAACCACAGAAGGGGAGAAGCCATGTCGAGGCAGATTTTGGAATTCAGGGGATTGGAGGTCTGATTCAAAAAAGGCTCTGGTCTGGCGATCTGCTCGCCTCAGCTCACCGAGGTTTACTTGATGTGGTGACCAAAGATGCCGGACTTAATGGCGTTCCAACGTACACCAACGAAGTCATCCGGTACAGAGCGTCTAAACCTTCAGGCGATTCCCTCACCTTTTTTCACCTAGGCGGGTGGGATTCAATTGAGGTCACGCCTTGCGAATCGGACCAAGTGGAGACCAGTCAAATAAACTCGCAATACTTCGGCTGGAGGCAAACAACAGGTTTGCGATGGCAGAACATCTCGTCGCCGCGCAGCTTTCGTGTTTTTAGTCTCTCCGACTCTGACCAGGTGCAACATATTCACCAGCAGGACCAGTATGCGGATCCGCTTAAAGCTCACCATATGACTATTCCTTGTCCGATTCCCAAGGAATACACTCACACCACCCCTGTCTATAACGAGATCACGAACTCTGCCGTCAGCTCTGCGGGGTTTTCCTACGAATGGTCGAACGCAATGCTCACCTTATCGGTTGGAGCTACCGGACGGTTGCATCGCCCCCGCTTCGATGTCTCGCAGCCAATCGGAGTTTTTTCGCCCTATTCATCCGCGCCTGAACGCACGGATGCAACGACTTTTACAAGCCGCTTCGCATCGGGAGAGTCAGGTTCATTTGGCGACTTAACCTACAAGGGGTTCAAAAGACTGTCCGTAGGATTTGGATCCAGGTTACAGACGATCGCTTTCGGCGGACACACCAGTGTCAGCTTGCGGGCGAGCGCACAGTATGACATCGGGGAGAGCGCTTCTCTGAACGCAACTTTCGCAACCTATGCCCAGATGCCCCCATTTATCTATCTAACAAGCTTCAAAGAGAACCGAGCGCTGCTGCCAATGCGGGTTGAACACCGGCTTGTTGGGCTCACGATTGGGACTATTCCTCATTCCTCGATCCACATCGAAGCATATGACAAGCCGTATTCGGATATTCCGGCATCATCGGAGTTCGAGAGCGTAACGTTGCACAATTTGCCGAGCCAGATCACAGATGAGGTGGTTTGGCTGCGCATGAACAGTAATGGTTCAGGGCGCGCTTCCGGAATCGAGTTGTCGGACACTACACACTTTGGATCGAAGTTAGCCTTCAGAGGCTCACTGGCCTATTCCCGCGCCAAATTTGCTGGATTGGACCACATCTTCAGACCCAGCAATTTTGACTTCCCCTGGATATTTAACGTTCTTTCAAATAGTCGACTTGGGCGCGGGTATGGAGTGTCTCTCAGATACGGGTTTGCTAGCGGGCGGCCATTCACCCCCTACGATATGCCAGCTTCGCTAGGTCAAAATCGACCCATATTTGATTTGACACGCGTCAACTCGTCCCGTGCTCCGTACTATGCGAGGTTGGACGGCCAGTTGAATAAAGATGTGGAGATTCGAGGATCACGCCTGGAAATCTACGCTGGCGCAGATAATCTTCTGAATCGTGAAAACTTCCTTACGTATGCCTGGATGCCAATTTGCCAAGTTGGATATCCGCTCCGCTACCCGGTTAAGCAGCTTTCGCAGATGCCGATCTTTCCGAATTTTGGGGTTCGGCTGATCCTCAGGTAGTTAGATTCGAACTTGATGAAACTGTTCGTATCCGCCGAGATCGTATACCGGCAACCTTGGCCGACCGATCCATGCAGCACGCACCTTGAAGATGTGGAGGCGATCCTGGCGCGGCTGCGAGGTGCTTCTCTTTTCACTCTTCGCGCTATTTGTCCAGACTTGACTCAGCCATGTTCAGAAATACGCGTGTCATTGCATCCGTGCCGTCATCTGCACGCTGGATCAGCATGATGGAAATAAGGTGATTTGTTGGGTCGACCCAGCCTTGGGTTCCGAAGGCGCCGCCGTGTCCGTAGCTGCCGATGCTGTGACCGGCAAGTTCTCCCATCGGATCGGTGACGACCTCCCACGCGAGACCATAGTCTGAGCCACGCATCCAGCCCTTCCTGCGGATATCGGATGTGTGCGACTCAGTCATCAGGTGAACAGAGAACGGCGAGAGATAGCGCCGATTTTGGTAAACGCCCCCGCCGAGCATCATCTGGTAGAGGTGCAACAGGTCTTCGGCAGTTGAGTACAGCCCCCACCCCGGCGCGGAAAATACTGATCCGGAGCGGTGCTTTGCGGGGTCGCCACCGAGTATGGTCGCAGGCGCCCGCACCAGGCCCCCATCTTTGCCGACATAGACCATGGCGATTCGATCCACCTTGTCAGGTGGCGGAAAGAAGAACGAATCTTTCATCCCCAGCGGCTTCAAGATGCGATCGGCGATGAAGTCCTCATACTTTTGACCGGAACACACCTCAATGATACGTCCGAGGATTTCGATGCCGGCGCTCGAGTAGCTCCACGCGGTTCCCGGCTGGAACAGAAGGCGCTCTTTCGCGAGCTGGTGAACTACTTCGCCGAGAGGAACATTCATGTCGTGCTGATATTGGGCGATGGCGGCTGGCGCAGCATCTGTCATTCCAGCTGTGTGCGTCAGCAAGTCGCGAATCGTGATGGCGTGGTCGGGCACGCTCATGCGTGATCCGTCGGGGCCGTTGGTCGCAGCAACTTTGAGGTCCTTGTATTTGGGCAGGTAGAGTTCAACTGGATCGCGCAGCGAGAGCTTGCCCTCTTCGGCAAGCATCATGATTCCGATGGCCGTGACCGGCTTGGTCATCGACATGATCTGGAAGATTGTGTCTTTGCGCATCGGATGGTTGGCCTCGGTGTCAGCCATACCCTGTGCGTCGAATTCGAGTATGTCGTTGTCCCGCGCAACCAGCGTTACCACTCCGGCAACTGCCTTTTCATCGACGAAATGGCGCATGCGTTCTGGGATCTTCCCCGCGATGTCACGGTTGACTTCACGTGCGGGCTTCTGCTGAGCGACACACATGGCGCAAACGAAGAGCACCGCATGAATTGCGAAAAGGCAGCGTACCGACCTCATGAGTAGATTCCTCCGAACAAATCAGAAAGACCAATTGTATCTACTGAGTTTCGATCTGAACGCTGCCCATCTCGTACCAGCCATCGGGCTGGCGACCTTCGTTGGCAAGCTGAATCGCCGGCTTGTCAGTGCGAGGATCGAGCAATGCAATCCGCACAGTGTATTTTCCCGGCGTCAGATGCTCTGGAATGTATAGCGGTTCATCGACGACAGCATCACCAGGAAGCCATTCTCTCAACTTCGCCGGGACATGGATGATCGCGCTGCCCTCTGGCGACTTGAGTTCCAGAGCCAGCTGATAGTCCCGATATACTGGCGCGACGCCGTCGTTCAGCCACCACATGTGAAGGGGCATCATCGATCCAGGCTTGATTGACTTCGGGTATTCAAGCCGGCGCAGGATGAAGCGATATCCCATTTTGCGCTGAAACTCTTCAAACTTCTGCTTCCATTCGGCGGGGATAGGCGACGACTTCACGTTGAGCGTGGTGATGTGCCAGCGCAGTGCCTGGCTGAGGATGTAATCGACGTCGAAACCGTCTTTTTTCCAACTTGATGGGGTTCCGCAGGTCTCCAGCGACACAGCATGATGCTGCCAGACATTTTGAATGCCAGTGCGGACGATTTGCTGCGGGTAGACGTCCAGCATTTCCGGCTCGAAGTATTTGTTCTCCGATGCCATACGCATGTCGCCCAGGCAGTCGAGCCGCCATCCGGCACCCTGACTCGTTCCATAGGCGAGTGCCTCGGGCTCATCGAAGTTCATCAGCAATTCTGTGTGGGGAAACGCGGCAATCCAAATGTCGATGAGGGCTTTCTGGTTGGGGAACGGAGGCATGTACGGACTCCAGCCTTCTCCCCAGTAGCCCACCGAAGATATATCAACGCTGTCGAGCGCAGGATTGCCGTCGTATCGCTTCCCTGCCTCGGCCACGAGTTCGCCCCAGTACTTCAAATAAAGTGGGTCACTGAAGTCGGGCTGCCAGATCTTGCCGTCTTTGTCCTGGTCTTTGTTGGCGCGCTTCGCACCCGACTCTCTGTACCACTTGGGGAGCGGGTACTGATTTTTCTCGTCATAGGGCATGAGGCGAATTGCCAGCCTCTGCCCGTGTGCGCGCGCCTCAGCGATCGCGAGATCAACGATATCCCAACGAAACACTCCGCGCTCAGGCTCGATAGCTTCCCAGTACCAGCGGCAATAGGAGACCGTGGTATCGGGAAAGTCCGGCTTGGGATCAGCTTGAGGCAGCTTCGAGACCGGCCCGGCTTCGGACCATTTCAGCGGAGGGTTCAAGGCCTGCCCATTGAATCTCTGGAAGGTGGTGATGCCCATGCCCGGATTGATGAGCACGTCAGAGATCTCTTTTGGACGGACCACCGCGGTATCTCGCTGCGCGTAGACCGCCGGCAGGCCAGCCGCAACGACAAGAACACATATCCCGCTCAGCAGTCGCTCGAGATTATTTTTTCGCACGGGCTACCCTGCCCTCCATTCGCAAAATACCCGCCGACAGACCTTACACTTTGCGCAAAGAACTCTTGAGCATTGAATCCTGATCAGAATTTGTATTTTAGTCCGATCTGGACCTGGCGATTCGGAAGGCTCGTTGCTGTGATCACTCCGGTTGCTCCGGGACCGTCGTCAATGAACGCATCCGGCTGCGTGAAGTTGGGATGGTTGAACATGTTGAAGAATTCGCCGCGGAGTTCGAGATTCTGGTGCTCTGCGATCGAGAAGACCTTGCGCACGGAGCCATCGAAGGTGTTGATCCCTGGGCCTACTAGGATGTTGCGTCCGGCGTTTCCGTAGGTATAAGGATCGGGAAGCGTGAATGCGTCCGCGTCGAACCAGAGGTCAGGAGAACGTTTGTCACGCGGCAGATTTCCGTTGGCGATTCGATTCGGACGAACAAGACCTTGAGTGCCTGTGTTCGAGGGGTCGTAACCAAGCTGCGGGCTGAAGTAAAACCCGCTTGCCAGCGAATAGATGCCGCTGGCATGCCAGCCTCCGAGGACCAGGTCGCCGATCCTGCTCGAACTGAGATATCGGTTTCCTCTTCCAATCGGCAGAGCGTAGTCGAAGCTGCTGGCCCAACGCAGCCTTTGATCGAAATCCGCCGGTCCCTTTTCAGCACCCACGTTATAGCTGTTCTGCGGATACGGCTGCGCGCAGCAAATCTCAGGCTGATCGTTGAGGACTTTGCCCCATGTAAACGAACTGAGGAACGACAGGCTTTTCGAATACTGTTTTTGCGCTTTCAGTTGCGCCGAATGGTAGGTCGAGCTACCCCGATTCTGAATGGAAGAGAACGGTCCGAAGTTCGGATACGGGCGGCGTGACTGCACGTCGCCTGGGCCAGGGACGAGAACCTGGTTTTGGTCTGTCAAAGACTGCAAGTGAGTGCCCTTAGAGCCGGCGTAGGAGATCTCCACCGCAATTGAAGACGGAAGGCCTTGCTGAATAGCGAAGTTCCACTCCTGGTAGTAGGGAGTGCGAAGACGCCGGTCGACGCTGGTCACGGTAGGATCAAGCGCATCCGCTGCACTGAATGCGGGAAACCCGCCTGACACAGTGAGTGAGGGCGAGATTCCATCGCTTGTGAAGAACGACTGATAGTAGAACGGCGCGTTATAGGCAAGTTGCAGCGGGGCGGCGGTTCGAATTTCCTGGCCGCTGAAGAAGATTCCATAAGCGCTGCTGATCACCGTCTGCTTGTGAGCGCTCCAGGCAAAGCCAATCCTCGGCACAACGTTCATGTGATCAGAATCGACGAGGCTGCGCGAGGCGCCGTCCTGTCCCGCGACAATAAGAGATCCAGTCGAGTAGTCGAAGTTGCTCTGATGGTCGTTCCGCTCCACAAATGGAGAGAAGTAGTCGTAGCGAGCCCCCAGATTGAGCGTCAGGCGATCGCTCACCTTGAAGTCATCCTGGATAAACAGGCTAGGTGTGTATTGGCGGTTATGCAGCTTCATCAGCGTAGTGATTGTCGATGAAACAGGCAGCCCCAAGAGCTCGTCGGCGAGTGGTTGGCCGCCGTCGCCGTCGTTCGGGTTCTGCGTGAACTGGCCGGTGAAGGAGAAGGAACCGTTTGGAGCTGGAACCTGGAAGATATTGAATTGACTCCAGCGAATCTCTCCACCGACAGCGATCGTGTGCTTTCCCCGTACGAGATTCAGCACATCAGTGATCTGACGTTCTTCGCTCGAAAGGATGGTTGGAGCATAGCTCGGCGAACCGATACGCCGGTAGATATTGGGCCTGAAAAGCGTAATCCCACTGGTTTCGGGATTCTGAGGGACTCCCGGAACGAGCAAATTGGTTGGCGGTACGATGTTGCCGCCGACGGGAACTCCGCGGCGGATTGCGACATGATTGAAGCCGATGCGGAACTCATTGAGAGTTCTTGGAGAGAAGGTGTGCGTCTCGCCCAGAGACGCTCCCATCGTGTCTTCGAACGCGTAACCTGTCGAGCTACCACCGCCGCCTGCGAGGCCGGGGAGTGGGGGAGGGTTATAGGCAGTTCTTCCACTCATTGACCAACGGAAGAAGGCGTGGTTCGCTTCTGACCTGTTGTAATCGCCACGGAAATCGCCTTGATTGATGAGATCCTGGCCGACGGGAGTGATCAGGTAGTTGTTCCTGAGTTTTCCGGGCTGATTGGGCAGAGGATAGAGATTCAGAATCTGCAGAGCGATCGGATCGATCGCATTTTGTGGAATTACATTTCCAGCAAATGCTGAGCGAGTGTTCGTGGAAGCGTTGTAGGTCGATGGATCGTAGATGACTGGGTTTCCGGTGCCGGAGAAATCGCCTGTCCGCTGAGCGGCGTCGGGAACGGATGAGATCCATGTTGTCGGAACGCGGATCGTAGTTCCCTGATAGTCGCCAAACCAGAACAGCTTGTTCCGCCATATCGGTCCACCGATGGTGGCTCCAAATTGATTCTGCTTGAAGGATGCCTTCTTGGTAGTCGGGTCTTCAAAGTAGTCCCTTGCATCCAAAGCGGAATTACGAAGAAACTCGAAGACACCTCCATGATAGGAATTGCCGCCCGACTTGATGGTGGCGTTGACCGTTGCACCGCCGCTTCGACCGAACTGCGCTGAAAAAGAATTTGTCTGAATCTTGAATTCCTCAATGGCGTCGACGCTGGTGCGGAGAATGAAGCCGCCCGTATCGTTGGAGTTATTGTCAATGCCGTCGAGCAGGAAGTTGTTCAGAGTTCCCCGCGAACCATTCGCTGCGAAGGAGCTCTGTCCGCCAGTGCTGCTGCCACCTGTGTTACCATTCGTGCCGGCCTTGGTGGAAACGACTCCCGGACTGAGCGACGCCAGTTGAACGTAGTCGCGGCCATTCAGGGGAATATCCGTAATCGTTTCCGACCCGATCACCTGCCCCAGCGCGGACGTCTCTGTTTGAATAGCTGGAGCCTGATCCGTGACCGTAACGTTGGCTGTAGCCTGTCCGACCGCGAGGGTAAAGTCGATACGGCGACGGTCCTGGACCTGGAGGTTGATGCCGGTTCTGCTTTGCGACCGAAATCCCGGGGCTTCAACCGATACCGTGTAGACACCAATATGGAGTGCCGGGGCGACGTAGTCACCCTGTCCGTCGGAGTGTACGACGGAGATCGTGTTCGTTGAGTTCTCAACGACCGTAACCGTTGCGGCAGGGACAACCGCACCGCTTGCGTCATGGAGGGTTCCGACTATCGCGCCCGTGTCAACCTGGGCACCAAGGGTTCCGCAGAGTAGGCCAGAGAGAAAAAGAGATCGCATTTTCATGGGGAAGACCTGCTGATTGTCCTTCTGTGGGAGACGTTCCGGGTTTATCGAAAATAATACGCAGTTAATCAAAAGCAATACAAGGAAAAAGAATACGCACTTAGAATAATTTGAAAGTTAATGCGAAAATGCACAGGATATACGACAAGCAAAGGACTAAAGGCAATGTTGGGTGACCATAGAGAGTATGATCTTCGATGTCGCGTTTCGAATTTTTGTATGTTCTTTCTTTTTAGGGGTTAAACTCGCTCTGTACTTCAACCGAACCACCTCACGAGGGACGAATGACGATTGGGATCGCGAAACCTGCAGCAACCGCGGGGCCTGGCACTGGCGAACGCCCTGCAGCTCCGGGCGCAGCTGATGTTCAACTTGACGGAATGATGGCTGAGGAGCGCCGGACCCAAATTCTTCAGATCCTCCGCAATGCGGGTCGCGTGAGAGTGAATGAACTCGCTTCTCAATTCAGTACTTCAGCAGTAACGATCCGCAACGACCTCAATGATCTTGCGCAGAGGGGACTGGTGCAGCGTTCCCACGGCGGAGCCATGCTGCCTGATGCGATCATGCGCGAATCCCCGCTTCAAGAACGTCTGAAAGCTCATGCAGAGGAGAAACGCCGCATCGGAGCTATTGCGGCCACCATGGTGAATGATGGCGAGACCATCATTCTCGACTCAGGCACCACGACACTCGAGATTGCCCGGCAGATCAAAAAGAAGAGGGGTCTTCATATCATTACGAACGGCGTGAATATCGCCGCGGAGCTGCTGGATGCTCGCGATTGCGAAGTATTCATCGTCGGGGGTACGGTGCGAGGCGAGTCGGCATCGATCAGCGGGCGTTTCACGGAAGAGATGTTCGATCAGTTCTCGGCGGACAAGTTGTTCCTGAGCGGCGCCGGGTGCGACCTTGAATTCGGAGTGAGCGGAGCCAACCTGGAAGAGACCATGGTGAACCGGGCAATGCTGCGGATCGCGCGCGAGATTATTCTTGTGGCCGATGCCAGCAAATTCTCCAAACGCAGCATGTCGCGCATTGCACCATTTTCGGAAATTGATACGGTGATCAGCGACAAGGGACTGAGCGAAGATGTTCAGACAAAGCTGCGCTCGTCTGGCTGCAACCTGATTCTGGTTTGAACTAGAGGGGCCGCTTATCCCTCATCAGGAGTTGTCTCGAACTTGACCAGTTCGGCCCTGAAGCCTCGGGTGCGGACTGCTCCATATGCGATCCCCGCGGCTGTCCATACTGCTCCAAGTATGAGTGCTGGACGGCTCAGGTGGATCCAGATGAAGGCACAGATCACGATGCCGAGCAGAGGGATTGCCACGCCGCTCAGGGTCAGCTTCTCCCGCCGCACATGGTGACCCAGAGCTGCAGCGTTGACGCCAATGAATGCGATGAAGGCGCCGAAATTGAGCGCTTCCGCACCGATCTCGTAGGCACCTCCACCCAGCTTGCCTGCGGAGAGCTGGAGAATCGCCGCTCCGGCACACGCAATCGCTCCAACAATCAAGATGTTGTTCCGCGGCACCCTGCTACGGACATCGAGGGCACCAAAGAAGGACTTGGGAATGGCATCGCTTCGTCCCATGCCATAGAGGAGCCGACCTGCTGCGAGTTGGGAACCCATTCCCGAGCCTGCGTTTGCCACCAGCAAAGTGAAGTTGATGATCTGAAAGAGCACGGGACCGCCGGCGTCGCGGGAAAGCAGCGCAAATGCAGACTCAACCTGATTTGAAGGAAATTGCTTCGAACCCCAGATCAGCTGGGCACCGTACACCTCGAGCCCTGACAGCAGGCCCGTTATAAGGCAGACTGCAACGGTTGCCAGCATGATGTTTCGCCGCGGATTCTCAACTTCTTCTGAAAGCGTCGACACCGCGTCAAAGCCGATGTAGGTGAGTACGGCAACCGAGGTTCCCGCAAACAGGGTCGATGCCTGGAACG